>ENA-ORXT01001003-ORXT01001003.1-marine-metagenome-genome-assembly--contig:-NODE-1003-length-40287-cov-7.794628_pt1 | contig 40287 bp, 27 predicted proteins | sample MGYA00237868_ERZ511482 | MGnify/ENA metagenome assembly ERZ511482 | reverse complement strand
TGAGTATAGTGCGGCAGATGGTGCTAGATATCGAGTCTTTCCAATGCCTGTAGAGAGTCCTATTCATGGTAATCAGGTCGTAGTAGAGAGTCCTGCGTATGAGTTTGCTTCGCCGTTTGGGTGGCACGATACGGACGGGGTTACTGGTCCAGAATATCGAACTACACGAGGTAATAATGTATGGGCATACGAAGATTCTATGGACGAAGATGAGTCTCAGAGTAACGAACCAGACGGAGGTCCTGATCTGCAATTTGATTTTCCACTTGACCTCAGCGTTGAGCCGGATTCTATGATGGAGTCAGTGATCACTAATCTATTTTATGTTTCTAATTATGTGCATGACTGGAGTTACTATTACGGATTTGATGAAGCATCAGGTAATTTTCAGGTAAATAACTTTGGGAAAGGTGGGAGAGACAATGATGAAGTACAAGCGAATGGGCTTGATGGTGAAGATGTTGGGAATGCAAATTTTAGTATAACACGTGACGGAAGAAGTTCTTTCTTGCAGATGTATAAGTGGAGTGGAGGAGCAGGCAACACTTTTTTGAATATTGATTCCCCAGCTAAGATCAGCGGTACTTTGGAGACTGGTAGCTGTACCTTCTGTCCGGCCATAGGGTCTGTCCCGACTACAGGTAAAGTAGTAGTAGCAACTGATGGATCAGGAAATAGAGGGGACGGGTGCGAGGAACTATTAAACTTTGACGAGATATCTGGTAATGTAGCATTGATAGACAGAGGAGGATGTAATTTTACTGATAAGTTTTTTAATGCGCAGGAAGCTGGAGCTATAGCAGTGATCATCTGTAATTATGAAAACAGCCTTTCGGGTATGGGCGCACCAGCTGGAGAAATGAGAGATTTTAATATTCCTGGTCTATTCTTAGAGCGAAGGGATTGTGAATCTATTAGGGCTTCCATTATTGATGGAGACGAGGTACAGCTTACTTTCCAAGAGTTAGCTCCAGATAATGTTGGTCCGGATCAGTTGCCTGGTTCATTTGACAATGGTATAATAGCACATGAGTATGGTCATGGTATCTCAGGAAGACTCACAGGAGGAGCTAATACAGTTTGCCTTTTTAATGATGAGCAGATGGGAGAGGGATGGAGTGATTTTGTGACATTGGTCCTTACACATGAACCAGGAGATAGTGGCACTGATGTACGCGGAATTGGTAACTATGTAGAGACTGGTGATCCGGTGGGTAGGGGGATTCGGAGAAGAGCATATTCGACTGATCGTACTGTCAATGAGCATACTTATAACAGTATACGAAGTAATAGGATCGTACCTCATAATCTTGGAGAGGTATGGGCTACTATGCTATGGGATCTTTACTGGGCATTTATTGATGAGTATGGTTTTAATCCTGATTGGACGGATAAAGAGTCAGGTAATTATAAGGCAGTTCAGTTGGTCTTTGATGGGATGAAGCTACAAGGATGTAGTCCTGGATTTGTGAGAGGAAGGAATGGGATCTTAGCAGCTGATGAGGCACTATTCAATGGTGAACATCAATGCATGATATGGGAAGTATTTGCTAGTAGAGGGTTAGGGTTCTTCGCAGACGAAGGATCATCGGATGATAGAAATGATAATGAAGAAAATTTCGACGTGCTTCCTACGTGTATCAAACAGATTAAAATGACAAAAGAGATGTCCGAAGTTATAGATGCAGGAAATGATATAAAAGTCAAACTAAATGTTGTGAATCATAAAGCAGAAGATATCACTGGTACCACGATAGTAGACATCATACCAGATGGAGCAAGCTATAAACCTAGCTCTGCTAATGTGGAAGCAGTTGTAGATGGTAACTCTCTAGTGCTTACCATAGGGACGATGAGCAGTCTAGAAGAAAAAGAGGTCCGCTATGAGTTAGAAACTAATGTCGATAAGAGTGGTAGTATCCTTACAGATGATTTTGAAAGTAGTACTTCAGAACTAACAGGTTTTCCGATATCAAACGGTTTGGTAGAATGGAGACTTACTGATATTGATGCTTTTAGAGGGACTCAAGCACAGTTTATCCCAAATGATACTACAGAACTTGATCAAGGATTAGTAACGATACAGACCTTGAGAGTCACCGGAGAAAGACCAACGTTAAGTTTCAGACATAGATATGAAACTGAGTATTTCTTTGATGGAGGTATAGTAGAAATATCTACTGATAATGGAGGGTTGTTTGAGTACTTACCTAATAATTTATTTTTAAAAGGAGGCTATGACACTCAGCTGGATTACTTCACATTTGCTATGCCAGATACAGATGGTTTTACAGGTGATAGCAAGGGCTGGCGCAAAAGCTATGTAGATCTTAGTGACTACAAAGGGCAAGATATATTGATCAGATTTAGATTTAGCTGTGATGATGATCCGATACGGCCAGACCCAGATAACGGAACAATAAGAGTCAATACCGTACCAGAGCCAAATACAGGATGGTTCATAGATAACTTTGAGATAGTTGATCTTGCATTCTTAGACGGGAATACAGCAGTAGTAACTACCAATGAAGGAGATAGGGCAGAGGCAGGAGATATCACTATAATAAACACAGAGTTTACAACACCTACTGATGAAGTATCAGAGGAGTATGAATTCTTAGTATTCCCTAATCCCGCTCAAGGTAGAGTCTATGTAAACTTTAAGTCCAAGATCATCAGTGACGGTAAATTGCAATTGATTGATATGAGTGGAAAATTGGTTAATTCTAAATCCATAGCTATCAGGAATATCAATAACCAGATAATGGATGTGAGTAATGTGTCATCTGGTATGTACATGCTACAAGTGGTATCTGATGGATTTATCCTTACAGAAAAGATAGTTATTGAGAATTAATACACTGAAGGAAAATCGATACCTAATATCTTATATATTTAGAGACTAAGCATAGTTATAGTTACAGATTTACATCGCAATCTATGGTCTCTTAGAATGACCGATGGGTATGAATAATACTAAGGATGTGATAAGATAAAGTCACTTTCAATTAATCTTCTCCAGATGAGGTCTTGAGAATTGAAAGTGACTCTATTGATGTAAGCTATTCCTCTTCTGAAGACGGACTTTCCTCAGATATAGGCTGATCTGCTACGATATTAGTTTCATCAGATACTGAAGAATCAGATTTATTATCTACAACTTCTTCAATGTCTCCCTTGACGCCCTCTATCACTTCTTCGATCTTATCTTCGACTACTTCAGCTACAGCTTTTACAGTGTCTACTACGTTTTCTACAGCTTCGCCTATGGTTTCTGTGATTACATCTATGATGTTTTCTCCCTGAGTAACCGCTGCTACTCCTCCTAAGCCACCTGCTAGTGCAGCAGCTTTACCAAGACCATTATTGTCTGTATCTGCATCTCCTTCTGCAGGCGCTTCTTCCGCTATTACTTCAGGTTCTTCGACTTCTGGTTTTTCTTTTAGTACAGGTACATCTTGCTTCACATCTTTTTTACCTTCAGCAGTTTCCTCCTTCACATCTTCTTTTTCTACCTCTTGAGTCGGTTGTTTCGCATCAGCAACTATATCTCCCTCATCTGTCTTCTCTACCACGTCTTCTGTCTTCTCACTATTTTTATCAGATACAGACTCATCATTACTAATTCCCGACACCACACTACTTACCGCTGACACCTCGCTCTTTACCCCTGATACTGAGCTCCTCGCTCCTGTCCCCTTCTTCTGCTTCCCTTCCTTGATCTGCTCAGCTGCTTTCTCGAGCTTGCTCTCTTCGCCTTGCATATCCTCCTTCTTAGCTTCTATATCCTGTGCGATCTTCTCCTTGACCTTTGTCTCTTGAGCTTTTATTTCTTGTTTTACTTTTTTCTCTTCTTCTCTCTTTTTCTCTCGCTCCATCTTTTGCTCTAGCTCGCCTTTGGTTTTCATCATATCGGCTAGCTTCTCCTCTTTGGACCTTACTCGCTCTTCTATCATCTTCATCTTTGCTTGTCTGATCTGCATCTCTAGCTGACCATCCGTATTTGCTATTCGCTTGTTTTGGAAGCCCATATCCTTCTTATCCCTATCAATGGAGCTTTGCATTTTTGTGATAGCAGATACTAAACCATCATACCTTCTATTAGCTCGCTCAAATCCTGTCTTAGCGGGACCTGCCGACCCAAATTTCTTTTCCTTTACTTTCTTGAATGCACCATCTAATCGCTTCCACACTTTAGATCGATCAGATTTAGTAAGGTCAGCATTTTTAAAATCCGTTTGTACTGATTTGAGCTCATTGAATATCGGTTGGAGACCTAGTCCTTTTTCGATGCGGTCTTCTATTTTTTCTAGAATAGTAAAGAACCGACTAGAATTAGCTTTAGAGATATCATCAAACTCCTTATTCATAGCCTTCTTGAGGCCCTTCAGTGAATCGAAGATAGAATTTGTGATCTCTCTCAACTCATCAGCATGACCTCTAAACAGATTCTTCTCTCTTGCTTGTTCTTGGATCTTATTCCAAAATTGCTTCATCTCATCCCATACAGATGCTTCGAATGCCTCTAGTTTACCGACCTTCTCTTTGAAGTCTTCTAGCTCGGTCTTGTAGGACTGGTGTAGCTTAGAGGATAGGACTACGAAGTGCCATTCTGTCTTTGCTCTATTGATCAAGTCAGTACGCTCGACTCTTATAGTTTCTGGTAAGATATCTTCAGTTATGGAAAGTTCCTTTTCGATGACCCCATGACCTTCTGGAAATTGGACCTCATTGCCAGCTCGCCATAGATTCATCATTTGATTATAAAACTCTTCGGTGGCTATCGCTTCTGGAAAGGTATAGATGTTGATCTTATTATCGTCGGGCTTGAGTTGTATAGCTACTAATAGCTTTTCGTCTTTCTCATTATTACCCCAAAGGACAATTTTCGTTTTCATAACTGTTCGTATTTAGCATGTATGAGCTCAATTCTAATATGGAATTGATAATCACACGATCTTCTGTTCTAATAAGTATTCTGCTATCTGGACAGCATTCGTCGCTGCTCCTTTTCTGAGGTTGTCAGATACTACCCAGATATTCAGTCCATTTTCAATTGATTCGTCTCGTCTTATTCTTCCTACGAATACATCGTCTTTATTCTTGGCAAAGAGAGGCATCGGGTAGGAATTGTTTTCATTATCGTTTAGTACGGTTATTCCTGGAGATCCCTCCAGTAACTTAATAACTTCTTCTACTTTAAAATTGTTCCCAAACTCCACATTAACAGATTCCGAATGTCCGCCATTGACCGGTACTCTTACCGCTGTAGCAGTAATACCTATGGAATCATCACCTAGGATTTTTCTTGTTTCATCCACTAGTTTGAGTTCTTCCTTGGTATATCCGTTATCAAAGAATATATCACAATGTGGTATACAGTTCTCAAAAATAGGATGTGGATAAGCACTAGCATCACCCATCGTCCCTCCATCGCGCTCCGCTTCATATTGCTTGACAGCCTTCACACCGGTTCCTGTGAATGATTGATACGTAGATATAACCAGTCGCTTTATGCTGTATGCTTTGTGCAGTGGTGCTAGTGCCACTACCATCTGTATAGTAGAGCAATTAGGATTTGCTATGATCTTATCTTCTTTAGTTATCTGGTCTGCATTGATCTCAGGGACTACTAGCTTTTTAGTCGGGTCCATTCTCCATGCAGAGGAGTTGTCGATCACTATCGTACCGTTTGCAGCGAACTTAGGTGCCCACTCTTTAGAGGTATCGCCTCCAGCGGAAAATAATGCGATATCCGGTTTCATATCCACCGCGGTCTGCATGCTTATCACTTCATACTCGGCACCATTAAATTTTATTTTATTACCAACTGACCGCTCTGATGCAACAGGCAAGAATTCACTGATTGGCAGTTTTCTTTCTTCTAATACTTCTCTCATGACACCACCTACTAAACCTGTGGCTCCGACTACAGCAACTCTCATTATTTTTATTACTTTGTACTCGGCAAAGATATTCGCAATTCTTGACTAATGCAGACTAGATACGTTTTAATTTTATTGGCCTTATTACCATTTATTTTAGCTGCGCAGCTAGAGGAAAATTTTGATGGAATAAGTGTAGCAGAACTTACGCAATGGTCTGGTGATCTAGAAGATTTTGTGATCAATGAAGAAGGACGGTTGCAGCTCAATGCATCGCAAGCAGGTAGCTCTTCAATCTCATCTCCAATTAACTTGTCGGCTAATGCAGAATGGCGAATCTCTTTTGAGCTAGATTTTGCCCCATCTACATCTAATCAACTCAAGATATATCTGTTTGCTGATGAGATTAACTTAGTTGCAAGTAGCGGATATTTTTTAGAAATAGGAGAATCGGGTACTGAAGACAACCTCAAGTTTTATCGCCAAGATAATGGCAGTAAGTTCCTAGTGGGAGAAGGTACTATGTCGAGCTTGGGAGGTGACCCAGCAGCATCGAGTATCAAAGTCATAAAAGATGCGAATGGGATATGGAGTTTTTTTACGGCTTATGGCAGTGATCCTTTGGTTCAGTTAGAATTTGAACTTTCAGATGATGAAATTAATCTAGCTGATGGGCACTTCGGCATTGTATGTAAGTACTCAGAGACTCGTAAGGATAAATTCTTTTTTGATGATATCTATGTCGGTGAGATCACACAGGATACTGATCCACCTATCCTAGTGAGCGCCACGCTCATAGACCCAAATAAAATAAGATTGTTATTCAATGAATTGGTCTTAGCAGATGTTGCACTAGATCCAACTACATTTTTGATAGATAATGGTATTGGAAATCCGAAGAGTGTAAACTTCGGTGATCTTGATAACGAACTATTTTTAGACATAGACCCAGCTGCTGCCGAAGGGGTAGAATATGTATTGACGATTCAAGATATAGAAGACTTGTCCGGTAATCGACTGACGACTGACAGAGATCTATTCTTGAGTTCTATTCCGACTAGTGGTGATCTTGTCATCAACGAAATATTGTTTGATCCTAATCCAGGATTTGAGGACTTTATAGAATTGTATAATATCTCGGATAAGTATCTTTCATTAAAAGGGATGGTCATCCAGAACATGGAAAACGGGAGGTCGGAGATGATCGATGAAGATCTACTGCTTAGGCCAGGTCAGTATCTGGCGATTACTCCTGATGTGGGTGCTTTGGGTGAAGAGTACAATCTATTGATCCCCGAAAATATTATTGAGCATAAATTACCAGCATGGAGTAATGCTGGAGGAAATATCAGTTTGAGTTTAGAAGGGTTATCAGTGCTTATTGATAATTTTACTTATAGTGAAGACCTGCACTCCGTGTGGTTAGATGATCCGGAAGGGGTAAGCTTAGAACGTGTCGACCCATACAAAGATGCTGGTATAGACTCTAATTGGCAGTCTGCATCGCAGAGAGCTGGCTTTGCTACACCAGGCTATATAAATTCTAATTTCTCTGAATCTGAGATAGTGAATAACGAGTTTTTCATAGAAAAAAAGACTTTCTCGCCTGATGGGGATGGATTTGATGATGTTTTAGAAATAAAATATAGGGTCGCTACCGCAGGATCTGTCTTAAATATGAGGATATTTGATGACAGAGGACATTTGACGAGGACCTTAGCGACTAATGAGATACTTAGTAGTGTAGGTAGCGTCATATGGGATGGTATTAGAGATGATGGGACACTAGGAAAGATGGGTATCTACGTTATTTGGTTAGAATACTTTGATGCAGAGGGGAGTATCGGGCATAAGAAGTTATCTTGTGTCCTAGCTAAACAACTTGATTAAGAGATAAGCTGTTAAATTCACAAATTTGAGTGATTTTTTAAAAAAGCAAGGCGTACAATACTTTTTGATAGGTGTAATTATCTGTGGGGTATTGCTTGTTGTTTTTAATCCTTCTGTAGGGTTGGTACAGCAAGGCTCCGATTTTGCGGTTCACTTTATGCTTGCTTACCTGATAAGTGGTCTTTTCTTTCTTATTATTGATCAGCGGAATCTGATGCTTGCTTCATTTGGAGCGTGCGTAGTATTATGTCTGTTTCTTAAGGACTCTTCTAATTCAGCATTCTTGTTTCCACAGATCAATAGGGGAGCAAGCCTAAGGGTAGCTCATGTAGACCTCTCGGCTGCGGGGAATAATTATGACGTATTCATGAAGTCGATTCTCAATTTGAATGCAGACGTCATATCATTTCAAGAAGTAGATCCTAACTGGAATACGGTATTTGATTTTTATTTGCCTGATCTATATCCTCATAATAATTTGAATATCAGGATCGATCCATTTGGGATGGCGGTATTTTCTAAGAAGCCGATCATAAGAAGGGATACTTTATATTTTGAAGAATATCCTACACTACTCACTACCTTATTCGTAGATAATGAGAAGTCGATTACTATTATGAGTTCTTATACTATGCCCTCATTAGGTAATTTTAAGACATCTAATAGAAGGTATTTGGCTGGTCTTGCTCAAGAGATCTTAAAATCTCGAACTCCTGTCATTAATATAGGTAAGTTCAATATGACTTATTGGAATAATGATCTAAAAGTTTTTGCTGATCGTACGGATATGGAGCATAGTAGGAGAGATGCAGTAGCTGCAGGTCTTACTACACCATATGATCACATATACTATACTGGTGAGTTAGAGTGTACCTCATTCAAGGAGATACTTGACAGTGAAAGAAATCACAAAGGAATCATCGGTAATTACCAATTCAAGAATTTGGAGCAGTCCTCCTCTAGGGAAAAAGCGCCGACGGTAGATCGATTCTGATAGCTGATATTTTGATCTAAGATCGTAATGTGTTATGTGTAGCACTCAATATTTCTTTCACACCCGCTATAGTAGGGGCTTGCGCATAGACTCTAAGCACAGGCTCAGTCCCAGAAGGTCTTACCATCACCCACTCTGAATCGCTCAAGTAAAACTTATAACCATCGATGGTTTCAGTATTTATAACATTGCGGTCGCCTATCTGTGTTATCTCTCCTGACTTACACTTTCCTATAATGGATTGTTTGAGCTGCTCAGAGATATGCAGGTCATCTCTATCAAATGAGAATGGCCCTACCATATCATAAACTTCCTGCACCAGTTCCTTGAGGCTCTTACCAGTCTTAGCCATGAATTCCATGATCATGAGACCTACCCAGATACCGTCTCGCTCAGGGATATGACCTTTTACAGCGATGCCTCCTGACTCTTCTCCGCCTACGACCACATCGTCAGTGATCATGATCTCTGCGATATATTTAAATCCTATTTTGGTCACCTCGACCTCAAGACCAAACTGCTCTGCTAATCGCTTCATCTTATCCGTGACAGAGAAAGTGATGATTACTTTACCGTCTAGTTTTTTATGCTTGTGCTGGTACACCAATAGTAATAGTAGCAGATGGTGCGAGTCTACAAAATTACCATCACCATCATACATACCTATTCTATCCGCGTCACCATCATTGGCTAGACCTACTGTGAGTTCTTTGTTGTTTTTGAGAAGGTTGGATAGTTCTTGCAGATTACGATCAATAGGCTCAGGTGCTTGACCCAAAAACGATGGATTATAATCACAGTGTAATAACGCTGCATTAGGAAAAAGCCGCTTGATCACGTTTTGGCCTGCCCCCCACATCGCATCATAAGCTAGACCCACTTCAGAATTACGCATAGTATCTAGATCAAAGTTCTTCTCGATATGATCTATGTACATTTGCTCCATATCTATGTAAGTGAGTAGCCCGTCTTCTTTGAGCTGCTCCATACTCGGTAACTCGTTAATACAGTCATCTGGGATCTGGGATTCTACCTCTGCGATATCTGCTGGGATAGTAGGCCCACCGAAAGCAGATTTTAGCTTAAATCCATTATATGATGGTGGATTATGTGAAGCGGTAATTACCACTCCAAGATCCGACTTGGTCTGTAATACTGCGAGAGAGACCATCGGAGTAGATACAAATTCTTCAGACATTAAAATCTTAATACCAAAATTGCCAAATACAGATGCAGCAGTCTCGCAAAACATTTTTCCTCCAAACCTACAGTCATAACCGATGACAACCTGAGTCATCTTCTTGTAGAGCATCCATCGGGCAGTTGCCTCAGATATTCTTTTCACATTATCGACAGTATATTCTTTGGCAATAATAGCACGCCAACCATCTGTGCCGAATTTGATATTTGTCATCTCCTTAGTAGTTATTCTGTTAAAATTAATTGTTCTTGAGGATAAAATTAATATTAATTATTCTAATATAGGACTTATTATCAACAAGTTACGTATATTTAATATTTGCAATATATAGAAATGAAAAAGTTCTTAGATAAACATATTCACAGAGGGATGAGGGCTAAGCTAGTAGCTGATCTCAGAGCTAAGGGAATCAAGGATAAAGATATCTTAAAAGCCTTCCTGAATGTACCTAGACACTTTTTTTTGGATGAGGCATTTTTTCAGTGGGCTTACAAGGATGCAGCTTTCCCTATAGAGGTAGGGCAGACGATATCCCAGCCATTCACAGTGGCCATGCAAACCAGCTTACTCGAGGTCAAGAAAGGTGATAAGATATTAGAGATAGGCACTGGTTCTGGATTCCAAGCATGTATACTTTCTTTTCTAGGTGCTAAGATCTACACAATAGAGCGACAGCGAGTTCTCTTTGAGAAAACAGATAGGCTGCTTAGGCAGATCGGTTTCACTAAAGTGAGGACCTTATATGGTGATGGTTTTAAAGGAGCAAGTAAGTTTGCTCCATTTGACAAAATAATTATTACTTGTGGAGCTACGGAGATTCCTACTTCCTTATTTAGCCAACTGAAGGATGGAGGTATTATGGTCGTACCTGCTGGTACTGGTGACAGTAAAAAGATGTACAAGATCAAAAAACAAGGAGATGATCTGCTCAAAGAAGAACATGGGCTCTATAGATTCGTTCCCATGTTGCAAGGGGTTAATGCTTAATTTCACAATCTCATTTCAGCTTCCAATTATCTACGGGAAATTTTATTGTAATCGACCTAATTTCTATTCCGCACTTTCCGGCCATCCGCCTTCCTAGTTTTATATACGACTTCACCGCCACCCTTGAGCTGCACCAATAATGCTGCATAAGCACTATCCGAATTAGTATCATAAGTCTTACCATCATAAGTTATCTTACCTACATTCTTATCCCATTCTTTGGCTAGCAGGACAAAGCGGCCATTTGCTTTTTTATTAGGACCAAACATTAGGAACTTATCTGCTCCAGACTCAAAGCTGACTGCTACGCGATCTGATTTAGGAGAGAATACAACGGTACCCGGTGTTCCTTTCTTAAATCTAATTTCTTCAACTCGACCATCTTTCTTTACCTGAATCTTGCCATCTTGGATATTGGTCTTGCCGCCACGTCGAGCTCTAGTCAGGACAATATCGTCAGATAGATAAAACTGGATTTGTTTCAATTCTCTTTCTTCCCACTCATATTCATTTTGCATCCTATCCGTGAAGTAGTGCAGATTCTTACTGCAAGAGCTTAAACTGATTAATACAAAAGCAAACAGTATTATTTTGAAGCTATCCATTTTACATTATTTTGCTGCACTCTAAATTATGATATTCAAATCTTCGATTCTAATTCCTTAAGAGTTCTTTAATAGATGATGACTACTAGATATACAAATTAAATTATCCTTAACCATCACTTGTTATCTTTTATTCTTAAAGAAATCCTGGAGTATTCCGCTACACTTATCATGGAGTAGTCCAAAGGCGACTAAAGTCTTAGGGTGTAACATATCCTTGCCATGCTTCATAAATCCGTTTTTATCATCTGCGGCCCCATAGACTAACTTGCCGATCTGAGACCATTTGAGCGCTCCTGCGCACATACTACAAGGTTCTAGTGTGACGTACAATGTACAATCTGTCAGATACTTAGCGGATAGATAATTAGATGCGGCAGTGATAGCTAATATCTCTGCATGAGCAGTCACGTCATTAAGCATTTCTACCTGGTTATGAGCCCTTGCGATCACGGTCTCATTACATACAATTATAGCACCTACTGGCACTTCTCCTATGTCGAATGCCTTTTCAGCTTCTTGGTAGGCTTTGTGCATGAAATATTCATCAGAAAAAATTTCCATCGGAAGATAAAGAAATAAATAATCTATGATTATTTACTATTCAGATGATTAAAAAATATATCCTTATTTTTGCGCATGGAATCAAGAAATAATTCTTCCGGAACGCTCCTCCAGGAAGCACTCACCTTCGATGATGTGCTGTTAGTCCCCCAGTATTCTGACGTATTACCAAGAGACGTGGATATTAGTACTCAGTTAACTCGAGGTATCAAGTTGAATATACCTATCGTATCTGCAGCTATGGATACGGTGACAGAACATGGTCTAGCTATCGCAATGGCTAGACAAGGCGGACTCGGTGTGATACACAAGAATATGAGTATCAAAGCCCAAGCAGATGAGGTGCGTAGTGTGAAAAGATCCGAGAGTGGAATGATAATAGATCCTGTGACACTTGGTAAGGATTCTACCATATTGGATGCATTGAATCTGATGAAAGAATATAAGATAGGAGGAATTCCAGTCATCGATGATAACAATAAGCTCATCGGGATCCTCACCAATAGAGATCTTAGATTTGAGACGGATTATAATCAGCGAGTGAGCGAGCTGATGACAAAAGAAAACTTGATCACGGCTCCAGAAGGGACGACGCTAGAGACGGCTAGAAATATTCTCCAGAATTATAAAATAGAAAAATTACCTGTAGTAGATGATCACAACACCTTAGTAGGGTTGATCACTTATAAGGATATTTTGAAGGTAGAAAGTTATCCTAGCTCTTGTAAGGATGATAAAGGTAGATTGAGGGTAGGAGCAGCAGTAGGCGTTACTAAAGATACAGTAGAGCGAGTACAGGCACTGCAAGCTGTTGACGTAGATGTGATCTTTGTAGATACAGCACATGGGCATTCTCAGTTTGTGCTTGACACGGTCAGGGATCTTAAAAAACAGTTTTCGGATGTGCAGATAGTGGGTGGGAATGTAGCTACAGCAGCAGGTGCGAAGGCACTGGCAGATTGTGGCGTAGATGGAGTAAAAGTAGGAGTAGGTCCTGGTAGTATATGTACCACTAGGATAGTAGCTGGAGTCGGAGTGCCACAGCTCACCGCTATCATGAGGGCATCAGAAGGATTGGCCGGTACAGGTATACCTATCATCGGAGATGGAGGGATAAGGTATACTGGAGATATAGCTAAAGCTATTGCGGCTGGAGCAAGTACGATCATGGCAGGTTCTCTATTTGCGGGTACGGAAGAAGCACCCGGCGAAACCGTTCTTTTCCAAGGTCGTAAGTTCAAAGTCTATAGAGGTATGGGTTCGCTAGGCTCTATGAAGCTTGGTTCCAAGGATAGATATTTTCAAGATGCAGAAGACGACATTAAAAAACTTGTACCAGAAGGTATAGAGGGGAGAGTGCCTTACAAAGGCTCTGTAGCGGAAGTAATGGTGCAGTACACAGGTGGATTAAGGTCTGGTATGGGCTATTGTGGTGCGGGCAAGATCAATGATCTACAAGGGACAGAGCTGGTAAGGATCTCTAATTCTGGAATCAAAGAAAGTCATCCACATAACATTGCTATCACCAAGGAAGCACCTAACTACTCAGGAAATTAATGTCACTGCTCCCCAGTTCATTTTATGAAAGGAATGATGTGGTGCAGGTCGCTAAAGATCTCCTTGGTAAGTATATAGTGTCTACTATCGGTGGTAAATATACTTCTGGGATGATCGTAGAGACAGAAGCCTATAGAGCACCTGATGACAAAGGCTGTCATGCTTACCAAAATAAACTTACCAATCGGACTAGTACCATGTTTGAGATAGGAGGTACATCCTATGTGTATATCTGTTATGGTATACACGATTTATTCAATGTGGTGACTGGACCTCAAGGAGCAGCTCAAGCAGTCTTGATACGAGCTATAGAACCAATGGATGGTGTAGAGCATATGATGAGTAGGAGAGGTCTATCAAAAGTGAAAATAGAAATGGTCAACGGACCAGGTAAGTTCACCAAGGCTATGCAAATCACGAAAGCTCAGAATAACATATCTCTAATGTCAAAAGCTGACGAGCTCTGGATAGAAGATAGAGATACAACGGTAATCCCTACTGATCAGTTAGCAGGTCCCCGTGTCGGCATGGGTAGAAGTGTTGCAGATTGTTCTAACTGGCCATGGAGATTTAGGATAAGAGATAATAAATGGACCAGTAAGCCAGATAAGGTATACTATGATTGGGCATAAAAAAAGAGCGATCAATATGACCGCTCTTTTGTAAGATTATTTTTTATTGAAATCAAGAAGATTTCTTTTCTACGAATTCAGTTGATTCTACTTCCTTAGTTTCGTGAGTGATAATAGATTCAGGATATATTTTGAACCACTTATCTAGAAAAGCGAAGTATTCTTTCTTATCTACAGTATTCATGGGTGTTGGTTTTTAAAAAAAAATAAGTGGGCGAATATACTCTTTAGATGTTCACATCATGCCCTTTTAAGAATAAAAAAGAACAAATATTACCAACGTCCCCAAAATGGATGGCGTCAATTATTAACTTTTATTGATAATCAATGATATACAGATTAAATTTATATTACGATGGTATATACCACGTTAATAAAAGCCTAAACAGGTTAATTGTTGTTCCTAAATAAAGTGTCTGTAAGTTTAATATATGATGTACCAATATAAATCTCTTCTTTCCAGCTTAGCGATCTTACTTCTTGCAACTTTTACACACGGACAGGACGAGCAATTGGTCTATGAAGATGAGATATATCTAGACTATATCAAAAGTGTAAAACTCAATCATAAAAATTTATTTACCTCACTACCGATAATAGATCTTAATTCTTCTGGAAAATTAATTCTGACATTTGATGACCTAGAAGGAGTTGATAAGGAGTACACCTATGAGATAGTGCACTGTGATAAGGATTGGAAGAAAAGTAATATTTCGGAGATAGAATATTTAGAGGGCTTTTCATCAGAGGAGATAGATGATATCAGTTTCTCTATTAATACCTATCAAGAGTATTCTCATTATAGATTAGAATTGCCTAATGATGAGATCACTTGGAAGCTATCTGGAAATTATCTGCTCAAAGTATATGAAACCGAGTATGATAAGACCTTAGCAATAACTAGACGGTTCATGGTCGTCGAACCATTAGTAGACGTAAATGCTGAGATGGTAAAACCGAGATCAGTTCCCAAAATAGACTCCCATCACGAGATCAGTTTTGAAGTGGATACTAAAGACCTTTTAGTTAGAAATGCTAGGAGTGAAATCGAAGTTATCTTGATGCAAAATGGTAGATGGGATAATATGATAACTGGAGTTGAACCAAAAATTGTCAGAAATAACTTATTGCAGTTTAACTACATTGATAGATTTAACTTTCCAGCATTAAAAGAGTTTAGGAGTTTTGATATAAGAAGTATGGAGTATGCATCTGGAGGAGTACATTCCATTGATATTAATCAGGATGGCATAGACATATTATTAGGACTAGATGTGAGTAGGCTTGACAAACCCTTCAATAGTTCCATTGATGTTAATGGAAACTTTGTGGTGCAAACTAGGGAATATAGTAGAAGGTCTAACAACATTGTAGTATCCCCAGGTATTCCTTCTGCAGATACTAATGCTGATGCGCTTATTTTAAGGAATTTATTGCAAAATGTAGTCAATGAGAATGATGCTCAGGAGAATGTTTATGCAGACTATGCGAATGTCATTTTTGGTCTCGATCTCCGATCGGAGCTTTACGAAGGTGATGTCTATATAATCGGTAAGTTCACTGATTGGAAGTTAAAGGAAGAATACAAATTACAGTTTGATAGTCAAAATAATATCTATGTTGGCGAAGCTTTCCTCAAGCAAGGATTCTATGATTACATGTATGTCTTGAGTACGGATAGAGGTACTAGTCTAGAAGCCTTAGAGGGGTCTTGGCAAGAAACAGAAAATGATTACAATATCTTTGTCTACTATTCCGAATTTGGGTCTAGGTATGATAGACTTATTGGGTTGGCCAATCTTAATTCTAATCTGATAGAAATTAACGGCGGTAGGAATTAGTCTTTTTATTTTCATTCTTTAGAAACCTCTAAATCCCTGACTTCTCACTCTTTATTTCGGTTTTATCTATATAATTTCGTTATTCATAGAATTAATTGAGATTTAGTCCAGTCCGTGGCTAATATTGACATTCTAAACTATAAGCAAATGATAAGAGGTTTATTACTCTCGATATTTCTACTCTCTCAACTCAGTAGTAACGCACAAGAAGCATGGGATATCGAAAGATGCATAACCTATGCATGGGAGAATTCGCTAAATATCCGGCAGTCAATGTATGGAATAGAGCTTGAAAAAGTAAACAAGCAACAAAGCCTAGCGGCACGCTATCCTAATCTAAATGGTTCTACAGGACTCAATCTAAACTTTGGTAGATCATTAGATGAGACTACAGATGCTTTTACGACCCAGTCAATAATTACTTCTAATTACGGATTAACTACAGGTGTCTTACTCTGGAATGCAGGAAGAATAAAAAAGAATATACAACAGAGCGATCTAAACCTAGATGCAGCGACGAATGATGTAGAACAGGCGAAACGTGATGTGGCATTGACTATTGGGACTACATATCTCAATGCTTTATTTGCGGAAGAAAATCTGAGTATTGTACAAAATAGCCTGACACTAACCAAAGAGCAATTAGTCCAAATAGACAAATTGATAGCAGCAGGATCTAGGCCTAGGAATGAGCGATTAGATATAGTAGCACAAATGTCTAATGATGAACAGCAGATAGTAGCAGCAGAAAATAATCTTGCAATAGCCATCTTAAATCTTAAGCAGCTGATGAATCTAGATGTTGAGACGAGCATAACGCTAGTGGCACCGCCAGAGACTATATTCATAGAGACTGATCCCGATAACCTTAGCTTCGGAGAAGTGTATGCTGAGGCACTCAAACATCAGCCTAATATACAAGCTGGCGAGTCTAGGCTTAAGAGTGCAGAACTAGGTGTAGAAATAGCTAACACTGGGAAATATCCATCCATATTTGCCAATGGAAATATAGGAACAGCACACTCTAATCGCGCAAAGACAATTGAAGGGTTTAGTACAGTGCCAGTATCTAGTAGTGTACTGATCAATGATGCACCATCGGTAATAACGACAAATCAAAATATCCCAAATGTAGTAGACCAAAATTATTTTGGTCAATTAGATGGAAACTTGAGATATGGTCTAGGCTTAGGGGCGAGCATACCTATCTATGATAATTATAATACTAAGGCTAATGTGCAGCGAGCAAAATTGAATGTACTGACTACACAAACTCAAAATGATCAATTGCACCAAACCCTGAAGACGAATGTGCAACAGACCTTATCGGATGCTAGGGCTGCAAAGAGAGCTTTGCAAGCGTCAGAAAACACAGTAGATGCTAGAAAAGCGGCATTCGAAAATGCGGAAAAGAGATTCAACCTTGGAGCGATCAATACCTTCGAATACGTAAATGCTAAGAACCAATATGATAATAGTAAGGTAAACTATATCATCTCTAAATACGACTACTTATTCCGAAGCAAAATAGTTGACTTTTATATGGGTAAGTCTATTACCTTGGATTAATATTAAGATACAATGACAAAACCAAAAAAGAAAAGCAGACGGTGGCTGATAGTAGTATTGCTTATCGCCATATTAGGATTAGTAGCATACTTGATCATGAAGAGTAGGCAAAAACCTAAAGGAGAAGAAGTAACCACAGAAGAAGTGTCCAAGCGAACTATCAAGGAAACGGTAACGGCAAGTGGACGGATCTTTCCTGAGACTGAAGTAAAAATAAGTTCGGATGTTTCGGGCGAGATCGTGAAGTTGCTAGTAGAAGAAGGAGATTCCGTAGTAGCAGGTCAGATATTGGCTAAGATAGATCCCGAAGCATATTTGTCGGCAGTAGAACGAGGAGTGGCAAGTCTTAACTCGACTAAATCATCATTGGCGAATTCTAAAGCTATGATCGAGAATTCTGTGGCGCAGAAAGAGCAGATATATGCAAATCTACTCAATGCACAGAAAGTGCACGAGCGTAATGCAAAGTTGAAAGAAGACGGAGTGATCTCTCAAGTAGAGTACGAACAATCAGAAGTGAATCTACAAGCCTTACAAGCGAACTACAAAGCTGCAGAAGCTTCTCTCAAATCATCAGAGCAAAGTGCTAAAGGAGCAGAATTCCAAATAAAAAGCTCAGAAGCAGGACTCAAAGAACTAAAAACAAGTCTAAACAGGACGACCATAAAAGCACCAACAAATGGTATCGTATCTAGTCTCTCAGTAGAGCAAGGTGAGCGAGTAGTGGGTACGATACAGATGACGGGTACCGAGATGATGAGGATAGCTAACCTCAATGCCATGGAAGTACAAGTAGAGGTGAGCGAAAATGATATTCTCAAAGTAGCATTAGGAGATGAGGTAGATATAGAAGTAGATGCGTATGTAGATACCAAGTTTAAAGGAAATGTGTCGGAGATCGCTAACTCTGCAGCTAATGCCTCATCGGTGACGGGCTCGGTTACATTAAATACAGATCAGGTAACTAATTTTATCGTAAAGATAAGGGTCATTGCAGAGTCTTATGCTGAGATAGTCAATGCTGCTAATCGTTACCCATTCAGACCAGGGATGTCTGCTTCTGTAGAGATATTCACCAATGAAGAAGAAGGTGTCCTTACCATTCCTATACAAGCAGTGACGATCAGAGATATCAATAAGGATGAAGATGGCGAAGAAAAAATGGAGGAAGTAGTTTTTGTCTATGAAGCGGATACCGCGAGGATGATACCCGTAGAAGTAGGTATCCAAGATGATGAGTACATACAGATCACAAGTGACTTAGCAGAAGGAGCAGAGATCATAGCCGGGCCTTATTCGGCTATATCAAAGACCATAAATGAAGGGACAGAGCTAAGGAAGAAAGAAGAAGATAAGAAAGGAAAAGACAAGTCAGAGTAGCAGTTGAATGCACTAATAATTTTTATAAAGAACCCAATAGCTGGTAAAGCAAAGACCAGACTATCTAAGGGTGTAGGTGATAAAAAGGCAATGGATATTTATAACTCCTTGCTTGCTTATACACGGACGGTTGCTCAGATGGTCTATGCAGAGCGGTATCTATACTATAGTGGCAATATTTTAGATGATGAATGGGATACTTCATCATTCCACAAACGGCTGCAATCAGGTGATGGGCTAGGAGCCAGAATGTCTAATGCATTCAAAGAAGTACTCGGTACCAATGATAAAGTGCTGGTCATAGGAAGCGACTGTCCACAATTAGATTTGATGACCATCTCTAAAGCATATAGAGCACTAGACCATCATGATCATGTGATAGGCCCTTCTAAGGACGGAGGATATTATTTGCTTGGTATGAAAAAATTAAACGCCACAGTGTTTGAAGACATAGATTGGAGTACCGAAATAGTATGTAAACAAACGGTAGAAAAGATCAAGGCCTCTAATAAGACCTACCACCTCTTACAAGAGCTTTCTGATATAGACCACAAGGAAGATTGGGATGAGTATGGCTGGGAGTTGTAAAGCTTTCCTAACTTGCCATAGATGAATCTTCAGTCCAGTATAAATTCCAATATAAAATTCAGACCCTGTACTCCAAAAGATGTCGAGCTAGCAGTACCATTGATCTACTCGTCGGGTCCTGATGCCTTCAATTATGTATTTAATAATGGGCGATATACGGCTATAGATTTCTTAAAGTCTGCTTTTGTTACCAAAGGTGGTGAGTTTAGTTTTGATAATCACATTGCTATGCTTTTCGAAGAAAAGCTGATCGGAGTAGGGTCAGCATTTTCAGGTAGTAAGGCGACTTCATTCACCATACACGATGCGTGCAAGATCATTAAACTGTATAAGTTTGGAGCAGTCAAGGTAATGAGTCGGGGGCTACGAGTAGAACAAATAATAAAACTGCCGAAGAAGAATGAGATAGCACTAGCTCACATAGCTATCCATGAAGACATGAGAAGTAAAGGGTTCGGCCAAGCTATGATGCAATACTTGATGTCACATATGAAGAGGAAAGAAAATAATTATTTCATCCTGGATGTCTCAGAATTAAATCCAAGAGCAAAGGCACTTTACGAAAGGCTAGACTTCGAAGATCTAAAACTAAATGCATCGAAGCTCAGTAACAAGTATGGAACAGTTGCAAATCACTTCCGGATGGTGAAAAAATAACTAACCCAAAAAATAACTAGCCCATTGTGTGGTATACCTGCTGCACATCGTCATCCTCTTCCATTCGCTCAAGTAATTTTTCTACTTCCTCAGTTTGCTCAGGATTGAGTTCTTTGGTTGGCACGTTAGGGATTCGTTCAAAACCAGAAGAGACTATTTCTATCTGCTTCTCCTCAAGTGCCTTTTGCATAGAGCCAAAACTTTCGAATGGTCCATAAAGAACGATCGTATCATCTTCTACAAAAACTTCCTCTACACCATGGTCTATCATCTCTAGTTCTAACTCTTCAGGATCTAGCTCTCCTTTGCTCACTTTGAAGTGACAAGTCTTATCAAACATAAAAGTTACGGATCCAGAAGTCCCTAGGCTGCCATTTAGTTTGTTGAAGTAACTTCTGACATTTGCAACAGTACGCTGATTGTTATCAGTCATGGTTTCTACTAAGACAGCAATGCCATGTGGCGCGTAGCCTTCAAAGATCGCTTCCTTATAATTTGAGGTATCTTTATCTTTGGCTTTTTTAATAGCGCGCTCAATAATATCCTTTGGCATATTCGCAGCCCGACAGTTTTGCATGACTGCTCTAAGCTTAGAGTTGGACTCAGGATCTGTTCCTCCTTCTTTGATCGCTACGACGATCTCTTTTCCTAATCGACTAAACACTTTGGCCATCTTTGACCATCGTTTCATCTTACGTGCCTTTCTAAATTCAAATGCTCTTCCCATGACTTTTTATTTAGGATACAAAAATAAATAAAAGTGTAAATAATAAATGACCCTAAAAGCGCCAGTATCTAATGATTAATTGAGTTTTGGAGCAAGATCAGATTGCGGGTTTCGTGTAAATAAGGATGCTACTAGTAGAATTAAGAAAATAACAGCGCAGATCATAGCTGCTAATTGATAACTTCCAGTTTTACTCAGAGAGACGCTAAATAATATTGGCCCAAGAGCACTACAGAATACCACTATCGTCATTGCTTGTCCAGTAATAGCTCCTAAGTGTTGCTTACCAAAAAATCTAGGCATAAAGACCGTCATGATCAATACATGTATCCCCGAAGAGCAGCCATAAGCAATTATCAATATCCAATAATTAAAACCACTTCCACTAAGATTTGACATGCCATACATAGTGAGTAGACAGGTGCAACCAAAGAGGATAGCAATATATTTTAGCCGTATAAAATCACTTATATAACTGAAGAAGAAGGTAGCTACTATTGCCACGATAGCGATAGGTTGGAAGATATTTATCGCTTCTTCTCTACTAAATCCCTGCTCTGCGAAAAAAGATACCACATGAAATGAAAAAGCAGTGACGACTAGCCCAAACATAGCTGCTAAGCCAGCAAAGACCCATAGGCTTAATGTGCGCCTAGCCTCATCTAAGGTGAAGTCTTTGTAAATAGGAAATCTCACTATTTTATTTTTCCCCATAGTTTTATCTGAATAACCATCTGGCTTAAGTCCGTAATTCTCTGGAGCATCTTTAAAGAAAATTATTATGATAACTGGAAATATAAGACCAGCCACTATAGCGATCTTGATCCAAGCAGAAGACCAATTCCCCTGACTGATCAAATAGTCAAATATTACTGGTGCAATCGAAAAGCCATATGCTGTGACCATACTCAATATACCGACAGCCAGCCCTCTTTTCTCATCAAACCACTTTACGACCATCGTCCTTCCAGTGAGCGTCAAGACCCCCTGACCAAAAAATCGGATAAAAATGAAACCAATGAATATGCCTACAATTGCAATCAATGGATGGTCTCCAATACTACTGGAGATCTTATCGATTTGGCTGAGGTATAGCAAGGCTATTGCTAATCCAATGGAAGCAAAAAAACCAGTTTTGGCAGCACCAAATTTATCAAAGAATTTACCTGCTCTGGTAAGCATAGCAGCACTAAGCATAGTCCCAGCCATATACGCTATACTCAGTTGGTCACGGCTAAGTCTCAGCGCATCAAGAAGACTATCGGTAAATGCGGAAACACCGATCGTCTGACCAGGAGCACTCATCAACACGCCTAACGCTCCAACGATGATAATGATCCAGCCGTAGAAAAATGGTAGTCTCGAAGGATCAATAGATAAAAATGAAAGTTTGCTTTTCATAGTGCTCTGCGAAGCTAATCAATCATCATAGTTATAGTAGTTCTAAGTTGTTTTTTCGTCGTTAAGCTATTTGTAGCTCTAAATAATTTTAAAACTGTTCAGAAATTTATCATCCATTTCCTTTCTTCTTGCAGAAATTTTTCAAGATTCTTTATTTTCGCACTCCTTCAAAAAAATAAATAACATGAGTACCATCGAATCATTCAAAGAATATGTAGCTGTAATCGAGGCTAAGGATAATTATCAAAGACCAATGGCTTTTGGGGTAGGGATAAGAAAAAGGAAAGGCGATAAAACATTAGAGGTGTTTTATCCTTTGATCAACTGGGAAGGTAATTATGGAACTGCTGCTGTCTTACAGGATGTTTCAGGATATACGGGTAGTATAAATGGATATGCTGTCTTAAGCAAAGAGCAGATAGGCATTGCTTATAGCAAGTTTGAAGCATTTTTAAATGATGGGAAGTCTCATCCTAATATTGATTTGCTCAAGCAGTTTGATGCGAGCTATTTCGAAGTAGAAGGTTATGCAGAAACAGATGTGATAGTTTACTTTTTATTCGATAAAGATCAAGGCGTAGAAGATCCAGAGGAGGGGTATTTTAAAACGCAATGCTTGAGCCAATTACATGTCAAGCCACATGGTATTAATTGTAGTGGCATCTTCGGTAAGATGAATAATGTGGCATGGACAAATAAAGGTCCGATCTTGCCAGAAGACCTATCTGCTGAAAGAATAAACTGGACTTTTAATGGAGAGGAATTAGTAGTCAGTCATGTGGATAAGTTCCCTTACATGATCAACTTCCATGTGCCACAAGGAGTGAGAGTGGTGTCTGGGTCAAAGGTTAGGCTGGGGGCTCACTTGAGTTCTGGGACAACAGTTATGCCAGCAGGCTTTGTCAACTTTAATGCTGGGACCTTAGGTAACGCAATGATCGAAGGTCGTGTCTCAGCGGGCGTGATAGTAGGGGAGGATTCTGATATCGGTGGAGGAGCATCTATCATGGGAACGCTATCTGGAGGTAATAAGAATGTGATATCAATAGGGAAGAAGTGTTTGCTTGGCGCAAATGCAGGAACAGGAATCTCTCTAGGCGACGGTTGTACGGTTGCTGCTGGAGTATACATTACAGCAGCTGCTAAAGTCTCGTTGTACAATGCTGACAAGCAACCAGTGGACAAAGATGATAAGGTAGTGGAGGAAGGAAAAAATGTTGTGAAAGGATATGAGTTAGATGGTAGGTCTTATATGCTTTACTTACAAGATTCTAATACCGGGAAACTTACTGCTCGACCTAATACTAAGTTGATCGAGCTTAATGAGAGTTTGCATGCTTAACTGTCTGAACCATGATTTATAGGATTAATGGATTTTAGGATTGCCAATCGTATTAGAGAAAAGCGAGTTTTGAAAAGTAAGACACCAGAGGTGTTAAATATTTATAGCCCAGTACGAAGTGCTGGGCTAAAGAAAAGCACATCGCTCATTAGGCTAAATATTTGATAAAAATTATGACAAATAAAATCGAAGACTTCTTACCAAATAAAAGTATCACTCAACAATCCCAGCCTCACTAAGCAAAAGTAAAAGGGAAAACTGTATAGCCTTATGCCCTTCCTTGTTAATCCACCATTCATCTAAGGAGTGCGCATTAGCCCCGACCCCGCCACGACCAATAGTAACTGCAGGTATCCCCATCGAGATAGGAATATTAGAATTTGTAGATCCTCTGGTCAGCCTAGGCCGCTTCCCAAATAAGGCTGTACAAGCCATCGCTCTTTGAATAAGTGGTAACGACTCAGATAATTCACCAGAAGGTCGATTGCCAATCTGATCTACATTCACAGTTAATTTTTCTCCGATTCTACCGAGTTTATTTTGATAAGCCAATGCTTCTTGAACAGCAGTCTGTAAGATAGCATCGATACTATCCAATCTTGCAGGACTCTCAGAACGCATATCGATCTCCATAGAAGATTCGAAAGGAATAGAATTTACAGAAGTACCTCCTCCTATCACACCAACATTATAGCTAGTCCTAGCTCCGTAACTAGTAAATTTATCAGCCCGCTCCACAAACAAACTGATCGCCTTACCAAGAGCATGATGAGGATTCCCTAATCCAAAGGCTCCCCACGAATGCCCTCCAGGCCCTTTGAAAGTAACCCGGTATCGATGTGATCCCAGCCCTTTGTTATTTACTCTACCTATCTGTCCACCATCGATTGCTATCCAAGAGTCTATCTTTGGTCCTCCATTTCTAAACAAATGTTTTACACCTCTTAGATCTCCTAAACCTTCTTCTCCGACACTTCCTACGAAAAGTATGTCATGGTCAGTCTTTATATCATTCGCATTTAAAGCTTTGATGATAGCAAGTACATTAGCAAGCCCTTTGGTGTCATCATTGATACCTGGAGCAAATAAGGTGTCACCACGCATCTTGACTGTTACATCAGTCCCCTCAGGAAACACAGTATCTAAGTGAGCATCTAAAGCAATAGTCTTTGCTCCAGTCTTTCCTTTTCGCAATGCAAGTACATTGCCTACCTCATCTATCCAAACAGAATCTATACCTAGTTTTTTGATCATCTTGCTAAACGCAATACCTCGCGCCTCTTCCTTGAATGGTGGTGCAGGAATCTCAGTTAGGTAAATAAGATCCTTGATAGTTTCTCCATCTATTTCTTTTATGTGAGCAAATGCCTTCTTAACCAATGGCTTCTTCGCCAATGCAATGATCTCATCTCGGTAAGTTTTATCTATATCCCCAAGTTCTCCGAATTGTCCATAGCTACTTATTGAGAATGCAACTACTGTAATTATTGTAACGCAATATTTCATTTTACTGGTTTTGTCCAATTGATAGCCTTGCCTTTAAGGAGGATACTGCTATCAAATTGATTCAATAGAAAAGTAATATTACACTTTTATCAATAAATATTTTGAGTCTTTATCTAGCCTCGATTACTTTCTGACTGTCCCACATTTTTATTTTTATAGTTGGAGTTTTTTAATTTGCCAAAGTTATAGATGAATGACACGCGATTGTATCTTGTATTAAATGTCCTATGAAAATAAATATCGGTTTCTCCAATGCTATAATCACCTGCTGCTCTAACACTATGAAATAGATCATTGAAGATGAGTCTACAAGTTAAAGCGTCATTTAGAAACTTTTTGTCGAACGAAAGATTCAAGCTTTTAGAATTACTTCGGATATAGACGCCTTGATATTCTTTACCAATTAGATAAAACAACATCTCCATGTTGAATAGGTCACCTACTCGAATTCTGTTATTGGAGTGTATGTATATTTGAGGTCGAGCCCCGACTTGCTCAAAATTATGTTCATTGTCAATAATGTTAGTGTATTGCAGGCTGGCGGTATTCGTAGAACTCAACCAACTATTCTCGAAGGTCCTAGAAGCTGATGCAAGGTAAGCGTACCTCTTGTGAAAATTAAATCTAATAAGAACATAACTTTTAGGATCTTCCCCACGTATTGCTCCACCGCCAAATGGATCGAGAATATAATTGTAACTCAACTTGAGCGCAGTCTTTTTAAGTTTTGTATTAAGTTCGAGGGTGTGCAATTTCATCGAAATGGATTCTGGATTACCTTGAATGGATGTGTAAGGATCCTGATAGATGATCGTGGGGTTGAGTCTTTGGTAAGGTACTCTCCATATTCTGGAGCTATAAGAAAAATTAACGTTGTAATTATCGGATAATTTTTTGCCTATTGAAAAGTTTGGAAACAAATTCAGATAGGTATCATTTATGTTTTTATCGTCCAGTTGAAGTGAATTCAAATCATACATTGTATATTCTGAGCGGAGACCTATGCTGTAATTGAGTGATTCTGATATCTTTTTCGAGTAGCTAAAATATCCTGCAAAAATTGACTCGTTATAATTAAACTTATTGGATAACTTAGTGTCCAAGGTGAAGTCTATTCCATTATTAGATACTAAGAATTCTGAAGTTGTATTAGTGCCGATATGACTATATTTTGCACCGTACTCTAACTTTTGATCACGCACCAATACTTTAGTGACGTCTACTTGCGCAGTGTAAATGTCTAGGCCCAAGGAGGATATATTCTTCAGAGTTCGTGAGGATAGTAAACCTAATTCTTCTCGGTCTTCTGCAATTAAGCCGTTAGCTTGATTGTCATATTTAGAAAACTGAGAACCAAAGAATATACTATTCCCCAGTGTATCAAGTGAGTGAAATATATTGAGTGATAGACTATTGTTCTTATCCAATTCATCGCGAGTGATATCACTTTCGAAATAGTTGATCCCAGTTTGCTCTTCTATAGTGTTAGTGTTTAATTGAGGGCCGCTTAGCTTTTCATACAGACCAGCGTATTCAAGTGAAATATAGCTTTTATCTCCGTAGTTGTATTGTGTGCCTAATCCATAGTTGCTAAAATTATCATATTTATTTATCCACTCGGTTAATACATCTGTTTTGATGAATACTTCTTCTGCATCTCTATCTCGTGTGGTGTGGAGGTTATTTCTTTCATCTCCTTGTAAGAATGAATAATTAACAAAGAAGGAAAAAGGGCCTTGGTTAAAATTCATACTTGCACTGGATAAGGTTTGCAACCCTGCAAAATCCGAGTCGCTTATATTTTGTTTTAAGTTAACTTGATAACCTGAGCTGTCATTTGTCCTTGTAATTATATTTATGACTGCTCCGCCTTCTGCATCGTATTTAGCAGATGGATTTCTGATCACTTCTATTTTATTGATAGTAGATGGAGATATCATTGCCAATTGATCATTGGTGATGCGTTTGTTGTTTAGATAAATGATCGCATCGCCCTTGCCAAAAATAGAAATGTTGCCGTTCTCATCTACCAATACATCTGGCGATTTCGATAAGATCTCACTCACTGAATTACTTGACTCCAAGGTAGTATTTGCAATTGTGACGGACATAGTGCCATCTGCCTGAATGGTATAAACAGGTCTTCGCGATCTTATTACTACTTCGTCTAAGCCAACTTTAGAATTGGTAGCATAGAAAGTACCCAATTCAATGATTGTTTCTTCCTCATACTTAACTATTACAAAGGTATCATCAAACTCAAGGGAGTTAAATTGGATAATTAATTCTTCCTCTTGGAGACCAGAAAGCTCAAAATTTCCATCCAAGAAGAAGTCTCCTTTTATAAAGGTAGAGTCGCTTTTTTGTAAAGCAATGATATTTCCAGATGGTGCATAGTCACCTGCCGTAAGTATTTTTCCTTTTACGGTATAATTTATTTGGCCAGATAATAGTATTGGGTAGAGTATTACTATTATGATCAGATATACGAGTTTCATCTAGATTGATTTACTTGTGAATTATTATAATTCGAAAGTATGTCTAGATAATAATCGTGTTTTATATAGTAGCCCTATCCAACGTTTTGGTAGATATAGAGTAGTTTTAGCATTAGTCTACTTAAATGTTCTATTCATTGGCTACAACTCCCGTTTAGTCGCCACAAGAAAGTGGAGGACTAGATTTCAACTAATTTTACGTCTTAGATTCAGGTCATGATCCAGTATAATCGTCCTCCTTTAGTTTATCACATCATATTTTGGGTAGGTGTACTATTATTTTTTATTCTATCCTCTAGCAATTCGCTTAAGATGGAATTTAGGCAAGTGTTCGAGGTTTATGCCCTCATTGTTTTTATACAAATTATAGTTGCTTATGGTGTTATTTATTTTTTAATTCCTAGATTTTTCAATAAGGGCTATAAGATTTCTTTTGGTATACTACTGATAGCACTAATACTAGCTTCTTTTTTTCTTTACTCCCTTATTAGAATCAACTATTTGGAAGTGAGGTATTATGACTATTATCTTATCATTATGCCTGATTATATCAAGCTCGATGCAATAGATCGCCTAAAGGACTTTCGTGTTATGTTGAGCAAGGCGATCATGTATTTAACTCCTACATGCTTGTTGTTGCTCATTGGTTTTTATCAAGATCAGAAGAAATACCTGGAACTCAACGAACAGAAAAAAACTGCAGAGCTAAGTGCCTTGAAAAATCAGCTTAATCCTCATTTCCTCTTCAATACATTGAATAACTTATATGCACTGTCACTCAAGAAATCTGATAAAGCTCCAGAGGTGATCAGCAAACTATCTGATATACTCGACTACATGCTCTATAGGTGCAATGACAAGTATGTATCACTTTATAAAGAAATCGAACTGATAGAAAATTATATAGAATTAGAAAAAGTTAGATATGGTAATAGAGCTAATATTTCTTTCAAAGTTGATGTGCCAGAGGAAGTAAAAATTGCGCCTCTAGTTTTATTAAGCTTTGTAGAAAATGCATTTAAGCATGGGGTAAGTCAAGAGATCAACGAGGGTACCATAGATATAGATCTGAAGGCTAGTTCTGATCAGATCAGTTTTTCGATTTCAAACTCCATCCCAAGAGCCTCAGAGGAATCAAGAGCTGAAAGCAATTCTATAGGATTAAAAAATGTAAGAAAGCAACTTGAATTGATATATAATGATTCCTATAATTTAGAAACAAAGAGAATTGAAGATACTTATCATGTTCAATTAAAGGTTACAAATACATGAGCTATACGTGCATAGTGGTAGATGATGAAGAATTAGCTCGAGAACTGATCGAGAGTCATCTTTCGCAGCTTCCGCAATTTGAAATTGTGGCATCATGTGCAAGTGCTTTAGAAGCAAGAACAATACTTCAAGAACATCAAGTAGATTTGATTTTTTTGGATATCGAGATGCCTGTTTTAAAAGGAACAGACTTCTTCAAAAACCTCATCCAAAAGCCTAAAGTTGTATTCACCACCGCCTATAGAGATTATGCAATAGATGGATTTGAACTTAATGCCGTAGATTACCTTTTGAAGCCCATTACATTCGAACGATTTTTTAAAGCGACTGAAAAGTTTCTTGATCTACAGCACCAACCTGTTTTGACGAAGAATCAAGCACCAATAACTTCCCAAGAGAAATTTCTATTTATTAGGAAAGATCGTAAACAAGTCAAATTGTACTTTTCAGAAGTTCTCTATATCGAAAGCTTGAAGGACTATATCAAAATTCATATAAAGGATGAAACTCATACTATCAAACATGGCTTAACCACATTTCTTGAATTGCTGGACGAAAGATTCTTAAGGGTTCATAGGTCTTTTATCGTCAATCTAGATAAGATAAGCGCATATACAAAACATGATATAGAAATTAGGGAAGTCGAGATTCCTATCGGAGATAGTTATCGTCAAGTTGTTCAACAACATTTAAGCACTTAAACTTTTACTTTTCTTTGAACCATAGCGCTTCATCATTTCCAGGGTCGCCATGATAATTAATAGTGATCTCATTGCCAGCCTTGATGTTCTTGATAGCCATGATCTCTATTGACTCATCTTCAAAATCTAGGATAAAGTCTGCATTGGGTTTAGTCTTGTGATTGTAAATTGATCCATTACCTAGTGCTAAAGCTGGGATGTCTTGGTCCTCACCCCAAAGAAAATAATAATCATGAAGACTAGTCTTGTGAATAGTTTTAAGTTCTTTCTTTTTTAAGATCAACATAGGACAGATCTCTATTAAGTCGCCTTTGGAGATATCGTGAGCACAGAATACTCCTCTACCTTTCGATTCAGTATCAGCTATGTATAGACCTGGTAATCTTTGGAGCATATTTATTACTTACCTTTTAAATTATAAACGCCTAATAAAATGAAACCTAGACCAATAAAATGGTACATGGTGATCGCTTCACTATCTAGGTATCCCCACCCAAGAGCAACTATCGGAATAGTATAAGCGACTGAAGATGCAAATACAGCACTAGTGTCCTGTATCAGCTTATAAAAAAACAAAATAGAAAATACTGTCCCTACTATAGCTAAAACCATGATCGCCCCAAATGAAATCAGTCCATCGGGGTGGTTTATGATCTTATTAGGGATATCACTCACTAGCACATAGATGATAAATGGAATTCCGACACTAAAAAAACTGATCCCTGCTACTTGTATCGGATCTGTATCTTGAAAAACCTCTTTAACAGTATTTGCATTAAAAGCATAGCAGATCGTAGCTACTACGATGAACAATCCGTATAAAGCGTTGCCACCGACATCAGTATTATTACCAGCGATTATCAGTGTGGAAGCGCCTACTAATCCAAGAATTACACCGAGTAGCTTGCTCCACGCAAATACAGTCCTAAAGAAAAGTATACCGATAATAAAAGTAAATATGGGAGATAGGCCATTGAGTATGCCTGCGGTAGCAGAAGAAATCTCCGTCTCAGCGATAGCGTATAGAAATGAAGGAAGACCCGAACCTGTTACACCAACTATAAAAAAGTATTTTAATTTAGACCAATCAACATCCTTCCATATCTTAATCACCCACGGTAGGAATGCCAATGTAGATATACCGATTCGCAACGCACCCAGTTCGACAAAGTCAAATGCAAGCAAGCTCTTTTTGATAAGAATAAAAGAAGTACCCCAAATAATACTTAGAAGAACTAGACTTAAAATATCTTTTACACTTACACCTTCCTGACTCAATCGCCTAAATTTTCTACTATCTGATAATTAATTCATGGATGCAGCGATCTGCTCCACTTCGGACCAAACTCTGAATACATTCTTGTAGCATATCTTTTCGATGTCTTCTTCCGTATATCCTCTTTTGAGTAGTTCCTCTATCAGGTTAGGGTATTGAGATACATCTTTCAGTCCTGTTGGTAGCGAATCGCCTACTCCATCGTAGTCAGATCCTAGACCTACATGGTCGATACCAGCGGCTTCCACTACAGCGTCGATATGATCAGCTACTTTCTCTACATCAGAAAATAATGACGGATTATCTTTTGAAAATTGTTCCATGATAGGTTTCGCGGCTTCATCTCTATAGCTTAATCCTTTTTCACTTAATATCTCCGTCAACTTATCTCTCTGCTCATTTCTTATTTTAGCGATCTCGCCATCCAGGAAAGTACTTCCAAAATTTATTTGGACAACACCACCATTCTCACCTAATCGTTTGATCATATCCATATTCATATTTCTTTCAAAACCTGGGGTATATTTTCTAACAGAAGAGTGAGAAGCGATTGCTGGTGCTTTAGTAATCTCCATTACCTGATAAAAAGTACTATCTGATACATGAGAGATATCGACCATTACGCCCTGCTTGTTCATCTCAGCGACTACCTTTCGGCCATAATCACTTAGCCCATTGTAAGTGCCAGTAGTATCGTAAGAGGAATCGCAAATTAGATTATCCTTAGAGTGTGTAAGCGTGATGTAGCTGATGCCTCTTTTTTTAAAATATTCTATATTATCAAGGTCATCTTCTATCCCTGCTCCATTCTCCATGCCCATAGGTAAAGCTATGATTCCCTTTTTAAAAAGGTCGTGAGCTTGAGCTACATTATGGCAGATCTGGAACTTGTCCGGGTGCTGCATAGTGATATATTCTATCATATTAATAAGAGAGTCTGCTAGCATTTTTGCGCCGCCATCCACTTGATAATTCGCAGGGATATAGATAGACATAAACGGGGCATCTAGACCTCCTTTCTTAGCTCTTACATAATCAAAATCACCTTCATCCGTCTGTATCGGAATGCCTAAGAACTCCTTTTCTAGCCTAAAATTCTTCACTTTCAATCTATAAGGTAGGTCTACATGACCATCGGTAATAAGGAATTTTTGAGCTAGTTCATTGGCTTTTACTTTTCGAAGTTCAACGTCTGTCAGTTGAGGTTTAACTTCCTGTAAAGGAGTAGAGTCTATAATTGCCTTTTTAGGACTGCAGGAGAGTAATAAAAGGCCAATAAGGGTCAAAAAAACAAATTTTTTCATCTTTTCAGGTTGTATTGGTTAAAATGAAGAATAAATCTGCTCAAATCTAGAGTATTCTCTGAAAACAAAAATAATTCGAGACGAATCGTTAAATAAGGCCTAATCCTAAATTTTATGGCACGTTGGAATAGTATTTGTTAACATATTACTAATAGTTTTAATATGACGGTTAATTTACACTGTCATATTATACAGATCCAAAACACCGTTAGTCTCCATTGCTTACACTTAATCCCTGATTATCAGGTATTTATAAGTAAAATTACCCAAAATGTCTATGTTAAAACTTTACAACTGTTTAGTCGTTTTATGCGTGTCTACATGCCTAATGGCTAACAATAACACTGAGTTGTCAAGCAGTTCTTCGACACCATCAATTGAAATATCCAAGAATTTTAATCCATTTTCTGTTAATAAAGCCTTGAATGTCAGCGCCTTAGGTTCGACAATAGAGACTGCGTTTGCGGGAAGGTCTTATACCTTGACCACTTCTACAGAAAAACCATGGAGAACTCCAGGTGACGTAAATGATGCGCCAGATGGTGTAGGATCTAATGTGATAGCATTATTTGCAGGAGAACAATCAGAAAATCTTTACGCTAAGGATTATGGATTTAATATTCCGTGTAATGCAACTATCGAAAGTTTAACAGTAAGTTACACAAGGAGAAGTGAAGTAACAGAGATCGTCGATATAGGTGTAAGGCTGCAAATGCCAAATCTGCAGCCGAGTGCGTTAAACCTTGCTGATAATACTACAGATTGGTTGATCAGCACCACTGATTGGGAAACTGTAAGTTATACGGATGCAAACTGGGGAGAAACATTGACACCAGAAATTATAAATGACCAAGCCTTTGGTATTTTATATTCTGTACAAAATAATTCTGCTTTTGCTCGAGCAGTACTTGCTTTAGATGCAGTAGAGATATCAGTTTGTTATTCGGTTACTGATCCTTATGCAAATCCGATCAGCTATACTGTAGTAAAAACTGACGCTTGTGAAGGTAATGGAAGTATAACCATAAATGCATCAGGTGCTGGTGGCTCTTATGAATATTCTTTAGACAATGGTAGTACTTGGCAGAGTAGTAGCACCTTTACAGGTCTGAGTGCTGGAGATTATCGTATCATAGTAAGGGATGCAGGAGGTACTTGTGCAACTAGAGTAGTTTATTGCGCCTTAGGTGCAGACGAAAGATTATTGCAACCAGGTGATGCCATAGTAACTTGTGCACCGACATCTGGAAGTTTGACGACACTTGCTATCGAGAACATCCAACCCATGTATGACCTCTATACTGCAGGTGAAGTTGGTTATGATATATCAAGCAATTTGCCAGCACACCCATTTGAGTGGTCTACGTCAGATCTTGGCGGTTCTGTATTTGGTGTAACTATAGATAACGATTATAATATTTATACAGGAGTCACCTCACTTTATAATTTAGTGGGAAATGCTAATCCTAGAATATCAAGAATAGATGGTGTATCTGGTGGTGTGACAACACTTGCAACACTTCCAGGGAACAAGGGAGTTGCAGGTATAGAATATGATACACTTTGTAATCAATTGTTTACAGCGAATCTAGACGATGGAATGATCTATAGAATGGATCCAGTTGCTGGTACTATACTTAGCACATTTGATCCATTAGGTGCCTCTTCGGGAGCAGATGGAGAATTTGCCCCTATAGGAGAGAGAATATTAGCTGTGACTTATAATTATGTGGATGGTAGATTATACTACTCTATGTGGAATGGTGATAAAGATCCAACAGGAGTTAGAAATTCTGTTAGGTCAGTAGCTATAGATCCTGCATCATGTGATTTCTTGCCAGGTACTGATCAATTAGAGATCAGCACTCCATGGACTAATGAATATGGTCAGCCTGATGAAACTTTAGATTTTAATATGCCGATCACGGATATTGAATTCTCGCAAGATGGTCAGACAATGCTTTTAGCTGAATCTGGATATGATTCTTCTATTCCAGAGTCAAGAGCACACGATTCAAGATTTATGAGATATACAGGATCTAGTACTAACTGGACTCTAAATACGAATATCCCTGCTGGCAATACTTTAGTACAGTATGAAATAGGAACAACAGGTAATGGGCTTAACTCAAGAGGGGGAATAGATTTCGCAGCTGCAGGAATGAGCAATAATTGTACGGTAAACAATGAAGAATTTATAATTGGAACAGGGGATGCACTTAGAGGTACCTCAGTTCAATTTGGAAGGATATATGGATTTCAATTCTTACCTATAACGGGTGGTAATCCTATAAACTCAGTGCTAGTAGATATCGCACGAGATCTTTCCTCTCAGCAAAAGAGTGTATATGGCGATATGGATGTAGTGCATGGGTGTAGAGTACCAGAGTTTTGTGGTGATTATGACCTTGCTCTTGATAAAAATATAACCAGCACAGGACCTTATGGCCCTGGCAGTACAGTTGAATTTACCATCACGGTAACAAATGAAGGTGAAGTAGACGCTGGAAGCATAACGGTGACTGATGATAGCCCAGCTGAACTTACATTCGTAAGTATGGTGCCAAATGCAAATGTCACAAACAATGGAAATGAGACTTTCACGATCGCTGATCTACCTGTAGGTAATAGTCAAACGATCGTTGTTACCTATACTATTGCAAGTGACTTCATGGGTACCTCTCTAAGGAATGATGCGCAGATAACAGTAGATGATGGGACAGATATAGATAGTGATCCTGATGGTGGGTATGATGTAGATGAGGATGGTGATGGAGACAATGATGATGACGATGAGGATGGGGTGAGCGTATTACTAGTGCAAGTTTATGATCTTACTCTGAAAAAAGAACTAACAAGTACCGGTCCGTATAGTCAAGGCAGTACAGTAGAATTTACCATAACGGTAGAGAATGAAGGATCGCTAGATGCGGCTAATATTGTAGTAACAGATGATAGTCCAGCGGATCTTACTTTCGTAAGTATGACACCTGTCGCTAATGTAACAGATAATAGTGATGAAACTTTTACCATAGCTAGCCTTCCAGCAAACGGAGTGCAAGCATTTGTAGTGAGCTACACGATCAGTAATACTTTCATGGGTACTTCTCTGCGTAACAATGCACAGATAACGGTGGATGATGGAGATGATACGGATAGTGATCCTGACGATGATTATACGGTAGATGAGGATTTTGATCTTGACCCTTTTGATGATGATGAGGATGGAGTAGATGTGCCAGTAGGTCAGGTATATGATCTATCGCTCACAAAGGCATTGACAAGTACAGGTCCTTATAGCCCTGGAAGTACAGTAGAATTTACCATCACAGTATCCAATGACGGATCAGTAGACGCTAACAATATAGAAGTAACTGATAGTGCACCAGCAGATCTTATATTCCAGAGTATGACTCCTGATGGTAATGTCTCTGATAATGGTGGAAGTGTATTTACGATCACAAGTATTCCAGCAGGCACTGATCAAGATATCGTAGTCTCTTACATGATCAGTAATACTTTTATGGGTGCCAGTCTGACCAATGATGCAGAGATAACTGCTGATGACGGTGATGATATAGATAGTGATCCGAATACAGGCGATGATGTAGATGAGGACGGAGATGGTGACCCAGATGATGATGATGAAGACAAAGTAGATATACCTATCGGACAGATATATGACCTATCATTGACCAAGACGATCACTAGTTCTGGTCCTTATATGCCAGGTAGTTTGGTAGAGTTTACGATCAATGTATCCAATGATGGTACTATAGATGCCAACAACATCGAAGTAACAGATAGCGCACCAGCAGATCTTATATTCCAGAGTATGACTCCTGATGGTAATGTCGCAGATAACGGTGGAGGTGTATTTACGGTCACAAGTATTCCTGCGGGAACCAACCAAGATATCGTGGTATCCTATATGATCAGCAATACTTTTATGGGCGGTAGTCTGTCTAACAATGCAGAGATCACCGCAGATGATGGCGATGATATAGATAGTGATCCTGATACTGGTGACGATGTGGATGAAGATGGAGATGGTGACCCAGATGATGACGACGAGGACAAAGTTGATATACCTATCGGGCAGGTATATGATCTATCATTGACTAAGACGATAACAAGTGCTGGACCATATGGTCAAGGCAGCTTAGTAGAGTTTACGATCAATGTATCTAATGATGGTACTATAGATGCCAACAACATCGAAGTAACAGATAGCGCACCAGCAGATCTTATTTTCCAGAGCATGACTCCAGATGGTAATGTCGCAGATAATGGTGGAGGAGTATTCACTATCACAAGTATTCCAGCAGGTACGAATCAAGATATCGTAGTGACTTATATGATAAGCAATACCTTCATGGGTACTAGTCTAACAAATGATGCAGAGATAACTGCTGATGATGGCGATGATATAGATAGTGATCCTGACACAGGAGATGATGTGGATGAAGATGGAGATGGTGATCCAGATGATGATGATGAGGACAAAGCAGATATTCCTATTGGACAGGTATATGATTTATCATTGACTAAGACGATAACAAGTGCTGGACCGTATGGTCAAGGAAGTTTGGTAGAATTTACAATCAATGTATCCAATGATGGAAGTATAGATGCCAATAATATAGAAGTAACAGATAGTGCACCTGCAGATCTTATTTTCCAGAGCATGACTGCAGACGGCAATGTTGCAGATAATGGTGGTGGCGTATTCACGATCACAAGTATTCCAGCAGGTACTGATCAAGATATCGTATTGAGTTACATGATCAGCAATACCTTCATGGGTACGAGTCTGACCAACGATGCAGAGATAACTGCTGATGATGGCGATGATATAGATAGTGATCCAGATACAGGAGATGATGTGGATGAAGATGGTGATGGTGATCCAGACGATGATGACGAAGACAATGCATCTGTTCCTATCGGACAAGTATATGATCTATCATTGACTAAGACGCTGACAAGTACTGGCCCGTATATGCCTGGCAGTACCCTGACATTTGATATCACGGTGTCTAATGATGGTAGCATCGATGCTAATGGAATCGAAGTAACAGATACGCCTAGCAGTGGATTGACCTATGTAGGTATTGTAGCTGATCTTAACATCACAGATAATGGAGGAGGGCTGTTCACAATAGCAAGCATACCCGCTGGCACGACAGAGACGATCGAACTGACCTATCAGATAGATGCTGATTTCATGGGAGGTAGTCTGAGTAACAAAGCACAGATAACCAAGGATGACGGAGATGATATAGATAGTGATCCTGATACGGGTGACGATGTAGATGAGGATGGTGACGGTGATCCAGATGACGATGATGAAGATGGATTGGATATTCCAGTTGGTCAGGTATATGATCTATCATTGACTAAGACTATCACTAGTGCAGGGCCATATATGCCAGGTAGCTTGATAGAGTTTACGATCAATGTATCCAATGATGGAACTATAGATGCTAACAACATAGAAGTAACAGATAGCGCACCAGCAGATCTAATATTCCAAAGTATGACTGCTGATGCCAATGTCGTAGACAATGGTGGAGGAGTATTTACGGTGGTAAGTATTCCAGCAGGTACTAATCAAGATGTCGTAGTGAGCTACATGATCAGTAATACGTTCATGGGAGCAAGTCTCAGCAATGATGCAGAGATCACGGCCGATGATGGAGATGATGTAGATAGTGATCCAGACACAGGTGATGATGTAGATGAAGATGGTGATGGCGACCCAGATGATGATGACGAGGACAAAGTAGATATTCCGATAGGACAGACTTATGATCTATCATTAACGAAAACGATCACAAGTGCAGGGCCATATATGGCTGGCAGCTTGATAGAGTTTACGATCAATGTATCCAATGATGGTAGTATCAATGCGAATAATATAGAAGTAACAGATAACGCACCAGCAGACCTTATCTATCAAGGTATGACAGCAGATGTGAATGTAACAGACAATGGAGGAGGCATATTCACAGTAGTGAGTATACCAGTAGGTAGTGCTCAAGACATAATATTATCCTATCAGATCAGTCCTGATTTCATGGGTACTAGTCTGACTAATGATGCAGAGATAACGGCTGATGACGGTGATGATATAGATAGTGATCCTGATACAGGTAATGATGTAGATGAGGACGGCGACGGCGACCCAGATGATGATGATGAAGACGAAGCACAAGTTCCTGTAGGTCAGGTTTATGATCTTTCATTGACCAAGACCTTGACAAGCACAGGTCCGTATGCACCAGGAAGTCAGTTGACTTTTGATATCGCTGTGTCCAATGAAGGTACCATAGATGCATTCGGTATAGAGGTGACAGATACACCTAGTAGTGGAATGAACTACGTAGGCATGGTCGCTGATATGAATATTACAGATGCAGGAAATGGCTTGTTCATCTTAGCAAGTATCCCAGCAGGGACGACTGAGACTATCCAGGTAACTTACGAGATCGCTGATGATTTCATGGGTGGCAGTATAGGTAACAGAGCAGAGATCACTAAAGATGATGGCGATGATATAGATAGTACGCCAGACAATGATGACGGAGACCAAAGTGAGGATGATGAGGATGGTTTGGATATTCCAGTTACGCAGGTATATGATCTTTCTCTTATGAAAGTACTTACTAGCACTGGCCCATACGCACAAGGAAGTGAGCTGACCTTTGATATCATAGTATCCAATGATGGAAGTATCGATGCTAATAACATCGAAGTAACGGATACCCCGAGTGCAGGTATGAGCTTCGTGAGCATACAGGCAGATGCTAATATCACAGAGAATGGAGGAGGAGTATTTACAATTACAAGCATTCCTGTAGGTACCACTGCGACTATCAAGTTGACTTATCGAATCGATGATAACTTCATGGGTGGTAGCTTGAGAAATGATGCACAGATAACAGCAGATGATGGTGATGACATAGATAGTGATCCAGACACTGGTAGTGATGTGGATGAGGATGGCGATGGCGACGGTGATGATGATGATGAAGACGGATTGGATATTCCTGTCGGTCAGGTATACGATCTTTCATTGACCAAGGCCTTGACTAGCACTGGCCCTTACATGTCGGGTAGCACGCTGACCTTTGAGATAGTAGTATCCAATGATGGAAGTATCGATGCGAATAATATCGAAGTAACAGATACACCAAGCGCAGGATTGAACTTTGTGAGCATAGTTGCTGATGGTAATATCACGGAGAACGGAGGAGGAGTATACACGATCACCAGTATTCCAGCAGGAACAACAGAAACCATTGAACTGACTTATCAGATAGATAATAACTTCATGGGAGGCAGCTTGAGAAATGATGCGCAGATAACGGCAGATGATGGTGATGACATAGATAGTGATCCGGATACGGGCAGTGATGTCGATGAGGACGGTGATGGTGACGGAGACGATGATGATGAAGATGGATTGGATATTCCTGTTGATCAGGTATACGATCTTTCATTGACTAAGACACTCACAAGTACTGGTCCTTATATGGCTGGTAGTACACTGACCTTTGATATAGAAGTATCCAATGATGGAAGTATCGATGCAAATAATATTGAAGTAACTGATACACCAAGTGCAGGATTAAATTTTGTGAGCATAATTGCCAATGGTAATATCACGGAGAACGGTGGAGGAGTATATACGATCACTAGTATTCCAGCAGGAACAACAGAGACGATCGAACTGACATATGAGATAGATGATAATTTCATGGGTGGTAGCTTGAGGAATGATGCGCAGATAACGGCAGATGATGGAGATGATATAGATAGTGATCCAGACACTGGTAGTGATGTGGATGAAGATGGCGATGGCGATGGCGATGATGATGACGAGGATGGATTGGATATTCCAGTCA
>ENA-ORXT01001002-ORXT01001002.1-marine-metagenome-genome-assembly--contig:-NODE-1002-length-40297-cov-187.967902_pt1 | contig 40297 bp, 17 predicted proteins | sample MGYA00237868_ERZ511482 | MGnify/ENA metagenome assembly ERZ511482 | reverse complement strand
TTACTTAATGAACATATACTTTCTTTGACATAAAATGCGCATCTGACTTTAAACTAAATAATAATACTTGAGTACTAGCTGCAGGTTTTTCTAAACTAATTATATTGTTTCCGATGTTTAGGTTTAGTGAACCACTTTGCAAACTTTTACCCATTACATCAAATAAATAATATGACACTGTTTTACTTTCGGTAGCATTTATTTGAAGTGAAATTGTATTACCGCCATTCAATAATTGTGTAATTTCTAAAGTTTCTGGAATTATAAATTCTTCGGTATTGGTAATAAAAGTTGCTAATACATTTATTTGAACTATCGCTTTATCACATTCATTAAACTCATTACAAATTTCATATTCAAAAAAGTCTATACCCACAAATTTTTCATTTGGCATATATTTAATATCATCACTAATAAAAGATGCCGCACCAAACAAAGGTTTGCTAGTAATGGTAAGCTGTTTATTTATGTTTAATGTTAAAGTATCGTTAGCCAAAACATCTATTGTAATTGCTTTGTTTTGGTTGGTGGTATAGTAATCGTTAAATGCAATTAAGTTAATCACATTATCACTTTCTATATTTAAATAAACAGTTGCGGTATCGCAGTTGTAATGTGCGTTACAAAGTTCGTAGGTTAATATATCTAAACCTGTAAAACCATAAGCTGGTTTATATAAAATGCTGCCATCAAGGTTTTTTATACATTCACCATTTAAGGTTGGCTTAATAATCTTTAGCTCATATCTATTGGTAATTGGATCATCATTTTCCACCACATCAAACCATATTTCTTTATGTTCATCCGTATGTAAAACATCATCAATAGCCGATGGTATTAAGCAACCATCATTTATGTAATTTAAAAGATGTACTGTTTCTGTATTGCCGCTTAAATTTTTTCCTATCACTTTTAGTGTATCTGTAATAGCATTTAATCCAATTGCGTGGTAAGTAAAACAAGTTTCATTAACTACAGTAGTAGTTGCGTTGTACAAACTACTAATGTTTTCTATACCAACATCTAACGAGCAGAACTCAACACATATTTCTGTTGCCACAAAAGCTGGTGAACATATTTCGCTAAACAATTCACAGTTTTGCATTTCGCTTTCAATATAAATATTACCGGTTTCGCACTTGCCACAATTGTTACAAGCACTATAATTAATTACATCGTTACCAGTAAATGATGTATTTGGTTTAAATTGTATTTGTCCATTAACCAACATAACTTCGCCAGTAGCATTGGCAATAGTGCTTACCGTTTTTATTTCTAATTTGTTGTAGCAGTTAGTCGAAACAGCATCATTTAAAAAAGGATTGACTAATACCGTATGCTTATTATATTTTAAAGGGGCATTGTTAAATGTTGCTTCATTATAAGTTACCTGCAAATAATCGTTATTTAATATGGGTTTTTCGCAAGCAACGTTTACATAATAAGTGCTTGTTGTGCTTAACGATGGGCTGCCATTGTCGCATACGGTAACGGTAACTTCATCTATACCATTATTGCTGGGCAAGGGTTTGTAGGTAAAACACAGCTCTTGAGCATTGCCTATACTCGCATCAAATAATGTTGAAATTTCGCAAATGCTTAATGCATCATTATTTTGGTCAGATGCTTCCACACAAATTGTGGTTGCCCTAGCTGGAGCGCCGCAAAGTTCAATTGCTCTGTTAGTAATAACAGGCGCAATATTTATCTCATTACAATTTTTAATTTCAATATTGGCCTTAAAATTTAAGCAAACACCGTTTTGGTTTTTAGCTTCAATTCTTAAAATATCAGTTGTATTGTTTGAGGCAGTGGAAGCTACATAAGTGATACAATTACCTAAAACTGCGGCACTATTTTCTGCTAACAAAATGCTATGCTTCGTGATAGTAAAGTTGCCTGTAGCACAAAACTGAGGACAAATTAAAAGCTCAGCTCCTGGTTCAATACACTCGTTTATTGTTGCACAAACTGCGGGGCTAAAACAAGCATCTGTATTGGTTGTTAATACCGTAAAAGTAGCCGAGTCGCTGTTATTAGTAAGGTTACTATCTAAAGCATCATTAAAAATAATTTTTGCTGTGTTAGTATGTGCACCCGATATTGAAGTATTAGTTTGTATGGATAAAGCTATTGAAGTATTTGAAGGTAAATTGTCTATCAACCATTGCCCATTTGAAATATTATACGAACCATAAGTTGCGTAATAACTTAAATAATTTACGGTATTGGGCAGCATTTCTTTTACTACAATATTGGTAGCATCGTTTGGTCCATAATTAGATAAGATGAGATTAAATTCAACCATTTCATCTATATCGGCAATAGGCTTGTTGGCAGAAATGGTTACTGCTAAATCTGCAAATAATGTTCTTTCGTTAACAAAAACAGATGCGGAAGCACTATTATTAAATAAATTAATATCTGTTTGTGCGGCCTCTATAATGTTGGCAACGTTTACCAATGTGCCTAACGAGTTAGCTTGCACTTCAATGGCTAATGTAGCAGAAGTTTGGGCCTGTAATGATGGTATTGCCCATAATTTATTGACCGTATTAAAGGTACCTTTGGCAGCGGTATGGCCCATATAATTTAAACCTTCTGGCAATAATTCTTCAATTGTTACATTGCTTGCTTTATTGTTGCTAATGTTTGATACATTAATTGATAAGGTAACGGTATCTCCGATGTCAATAATTTGTTTGTTGACTGAATTACTTATTGTCAAATCAATTTTTGGTACATCAGTTTTTTTAACTGTTACTGCTGCGCCACTAGTATTATTTGCTATAATATCATCAACCGTTTCGCTTTCAGTAATTATAACCGAGTTTAAAAAAGTACCCATTTGATTTGGCTTAACATTTAAGGTAAGTGTTTCGGTTGTTGCAGGTGCTATGGTTTCAATTTCCCAAATATTACTTGTGGTATTAAAATCTCCACTACTTATTATATGATCCATATAAGTAAACGAAGCAGGTAGCAATTCTTTCACTAACACATTTTTGGCAGCGGCATTACTGTTGTTGGTTATCTCAATATCAAAGGCGGCCGTTTCGCCTAAATCAATCGTATCTTTTTGTACCGTTTTGTTTATACTAAGATCAACAGTTGGTTCAACAGGTGCAACAATTATTACTTCTTCTATTGTAATACTTGCATTGCTACTATTATTATTTGTTATAGTATCTGCTGGTTGGGTTTCTGCTATGTAAACCGAATTTAAAAAAGTGCCTATTTGATTAGGTAAAACATTTAAGGTTAGCGTAGCAATAGCCAATGGTGCCAAACTATCAATTTCCCAAATATTAGTTAATGCATAAAAAGCACCATTACTCAACTGATGATCGAGATAAGTAAATGAAGCCGGCATCAACTCTTCAATAAACACATTTGTAGCAGCTACGTTACTGTTGTTGGTTATCTCAATATCAAAGGCGATCGTTTCGCCTAAATCAATCGTATCTTTTTGTACTGTTTTGTTTATACTAAGATCTATAGATGGGCTTACTACTTGTTGCACCGTAATATTGGCACTATGGCTATTATTTTGTAAGGTAGTGTCGGCAGGTAAGCTTGCAGCAATGTTAACAAAATTGGTATAGTTACCAATTTTATTTGGCAACACATTTAAGGTAAGCGTTACTGTATCTTTGGCTGCTAAGCTTTTTACTTCCCATAAGTTTGATAATGCATAATAGCTGCCATCACTCAATTGATGAGAAAGATAAGTAAATGAGGAAGGCATCAGCTCTTCTACAATCACATTTGTGGCAGCTTTATCACTATGGTTAATTAACTCAATATTGAACGCTACAGTTTCCCCTAAATAAATAGAGGCTTTCTGTGCTGTTTTAGTAATACTTAAATCAATACCAAGAGGTGGAATTTCAGTTACGGTAACAGTTGCAGAACTGGTATTGTTAAAGCCCACCGAATCAGTTGGTTCCGATTCGAGAATGTTAACCGTATTGGTGAAGCTACCTGTTTCGTTGGCAATAGTGCTTAGTGTCAATGTTTCTGACTTTCCTGGTCTAATTGAATGTACAAACCATAAATTTGTTAAAGAGTTATAGCTTCCAAAGCTTACCACATGGCTATGATAATCAAAAGAATTAGGTAGTATTTCTTCCACTAGCACATTTTCCGCCTCAACATTACTGTTATTTGTTAAAACAATACTAAAATCAACCATACCATTTTGTAATACAACATTGTTTAAAGCTGTTTTTTTAATGCTTAGATCAGCAGCTGCTTCTGCAACAGAAAAATTAGCCGATGAAGTATTATTAGCTGAAAATTGATCTGGTTGATCGCTTTGTATTATTATAACTGTATTTTTAAAACTACCACTATTAATGGATGTTAAGCTTAAACTAAGGGTATCTTTACTTTGAGGCGCAATTGAATCTATATACCACCTATTAGTAGAAATGTCGTAACTGCCACTGCTTGTATATTCGCTATTTATGTAAGAACCCGCTGGTAAATTTTCTTCTATTATAATTCCGGTAGCCAGTTCGTCACTTAAATTTTCTATCACTATTTCAAACAATGCTGCTTCGCCTATATTAACTTCATCTTCAAAAACAAATTTTGTTATTTTAAGATCGATAGCTGGTTGCCTTATAGTTATGTTAGCGTTACTTTCGTTGTTGAAACTATTAGTTTCTTTTTCATCAACTGATGTAATAACACAATTGTTGGTAAAAGTACCAAGCACATCACTTTCTACTTGCAAGGTTAATTTAGCACTAGCTTGTGGTAATAAACTATCAATTTGCCATTGCATATTAAATTGATTGTAAGTGCCTAAACTTGTTAGGTGGCCAGCATAATTTAAATTAATAGGTAATATTTCATTTATTACAATATTGTGTGCGGTATTAAAAGCGCTATTGTTAGTAACCGTAATCAAAAATTTGCCCACTTCGTTTGCTGCAATAACGGGTGTTATGGTTTGTTTATTAATTGATAAATCTACCTCGGTAACTTTTATAAAATTTGCAGAGGTAGGATCATCAAAAGTATCATTACTAAACACACCATCAGAAGCATCTTGTACTAAAACATTTTGAGGCGTTGTTGCCTCACCAAAAATTTGGTTGTCAATAATTACAGTATTAGGATATGGACCAACGTTAATAGTAATTTCTAAGCGAACTGTTTGGTTAGGTTGTAACGTGTTGTTACCCGAAAGTAAATTGATATTAGCTAAGCCATTAAAGCTATTATTTATGGTTAAATTGGTTGAAAAATCGCTAATGGTAACATTATTTACTGGGTTAAATGCACTTAAATCATCTTGCAATTGAAGATTATTTAATACAATGTTACCTGTATTTTTTACTTCACAAACATATATTGCAGTAAAGCTACCATCACTATTTATTGTTGGGTTTGCAACCAAATTTTTAGTAATAGATAAAGCTGGTTTTGGAATTATAAATGGTGTTGGGGTTGGTAAATTCTCATCTTCAGCAGTACCTAAGTTATAACCAGACTTGTCTTCAACTGTTTTTCCAGAAGGGGTTTTGGCTAAAATTGAAGCACTATTAAACAAGGTATCAATATTATTAGCATAAGGCCCAACGTTTAATTGTAAATTAAAGGTAGCCAATTGGCCGGGTTGTAAATCATTTAAACCACTTAATAAATTAATGTCAGAAATTCCGTTGTAATTGGAGTTTGGCGAAATATTAGCCGAAGTAAACAAAACCTGCGCATTATTAATAGGTTGAAAATTAAGCAAGTCGTCAGTAACTTGCACTTCATTTAATAATGTATTACCAGTATTTTGTAGCACAAAGCTATATGTTAAATTGTAACTACCATCACTTTGCAGCCTTGGTAATTCATTTAACCGCTTTGCCAATAAAATTTCGCTATTTGTTGAGGTTATTGGTGTTTCAACAACTGCTCTTTCTGTTACTGTAGTTTTATTTGGTGATAATGCAAAAACATTAACTTCATTTTTTAAATTTTGCGGTATGGTATCGTAAGGGCCTACATTTATTAAGAGCTGCAATTTGGCCAACTCATCTGGTATCAAACGATCAAACCCAAACAACATATTATTGTTACTTAAACCATCGTAGGCAAAGTTTTGAGATAAATTGGGGGTAGCGTTTACTATTTCAACATTATTTAAGGTTTGATAAATTGACAACTCATCGATTAGCTGAAGATTACCAACCTCCACATTGCCAATATTTTTTACATCTATATTAAATAATAATTCGTAAGTACCATTGGTTAATTGTATAGGAGCGGATGCTAAGTTTTTGTTTATTAATATTTTAGGAGCCTCTGCATTAAAAATGCTTTCCTCAGCAGCAACATCTTCTAAAACATTGCCAAGCGGATCTTTAGCGTTGGCAATAATAACATTTGTAATACTATTTGGAGGCGGATTGTATGGCCCAGAATTGATAGCTATAGCTACAGAGGCTTGTTCGCCTGGTAATAAAACATCTAAGCCGGTCAATAAATTTTTACTGTTAATGCCATCAAAAATTACATTTGGTGAAAGATTGGCAGATGGGCTAATAATAGTTACCTCATTTAATGGAGCGTATTGTGTTAGGTTTTCTATCAACTGTAAACCGTTTACAACAACAGCACCAGTATTTGCCAAATTAATAAAAAATAGTTGATCATAAGTACCATCAGTATTTAGTGTTGGCGGTTTAAGTAAAAGTTTATCAACCGTAATGGCTGCTTCAAAAAACTCGAAAGTAGCTGGTTCTTGGGTGCTTTTAAACAGGTTTTTATCAGTTGGGTCGAGCCCAGAAACTATTGCAGTATTTACAATGGTGTTGTTATTGTTATTAAATGGGCCAGCATTAACGGTAAGTTTAAAAGCTCCAATTTGTGAAGAACCTAAAATATCAATACCTGCAAGTGTATTTATATTAAACAACCCATCGTAAGATGGATTTAAAGAAAGGTTAGCAGTAGGTGAAGAAAGCACTGCACTATTAACAGGTGCAAAAGGCGCTAAGTCATCTTGTAACTGAAGATTTGAAATTTCAACTGGCCCTATGTTTCCTAAGTTTATTAAATATGAAAAAGTGTAAGATCCATCATTTTGCAAATCGGGCCCATCAATAAGGGTTTTACTTATTGCTAATTCCGGATCTGAAATATTAAATGGAGTTGGGGCAGTTGCTTCTGAAGTTAGCATGGTATTTATAGGGTTAAGACCAGAAGCAACTACTAAATTTTCTAAATTTTCTGGTAAACTTGAATAAGGGCCTACTACAATATCCAAATTAATAATACCAATTTCACCAGGTGCTAAGCTATTATTTGGCAATAGCAAATTGGAGTCGGTGGTACCATTGTAATTACTATTGGCAAATAATGTAAAAGATGGTAAGGTAACAGCGGTGCTTACAATTGGCGCAAAATTTGTCAAATCATCTACAAGTTGAACATTATTAATTTGTGTGTTTCCTTTATTTTCAACACTTAATAAATAGTTTATGCTGTAAGTACCATCATTATTTACTACTGGCCCACCAAAAAGCCGTTTTTGAACTAATAAATTAGATTGATAAGTCTCTAAGTTTACTAAGGCGGTATCTATATCTTCCACATCAATATTATTTGATGAATTGGCAATAGCGATTACGGTATTCAATAAACTATCAGGATTGTTAGCAAAAGGGCCAGTATTTAACTCAATATTAAAAGTACCGCCTTCGTTTGATTGTAGCACATCAATACCTGATAAAATGTTGGTGTTAGTAAGGCCATCATAAGCCAAGTTTAAAGTAAGGTTTGATGATGCGTTTGAAACATTTAAGCTATTTATAGGGCCGAAATTATTTAAATCATCGGCTATTTGTAAATCGTTTAATTGTATTAAACCAGTATTACTAACCTGTATTAAGAAGTTGAAATTGTAGGTGCCATCTGTATTAAGTATTGGCGCTGTTACTAAAGTTTTGGTTACGTCAATTTCTGGAGCTATAAAATCAATTGGGGTGTTAATAAAATCAGAGGCAGCCGCAGCTTGTCCATTTGGCAGGTTTGCTGTAACTGTTGCTACATTTTTTAAATTTGGTATTGAGGTGCTAAATGGCCCAACATTTATATCTAAATCAATTGAACCACTTTCCGAAGGAGCTAAAACGCCAGTACCATTTAAAAGAAAGGTATTGTTAATGCCATCATAAGATCCGTTTGGTGATAAATTGGAAGATAAGTTTTGGAAATTGATGGAGTTAATTGGTGCATAGTCTATCAAATCATCACTAATTTGAAGATTAGCTAAGCTTACGTTTCCATTATTAGTTACCGTTATTCTAAAAGTGATGTCATAAGTACCGTCTTCATTATCAGTTGGTCCCGCAACAACAAACTTGTTTATATCTAAATCTGTACTTAGTGCACCAAAATTTGTTACCACATTGTCATCTTTAAATATCTGTGTATCGTTTTCATCAAAGGCAGTAGCAATAGCAAAATTTGTAAGTTGATTAATATTATTTGAAAACGGCCCTACGTTTAAGAATATATCTAAACTTCCCGCTTCGCCAACCAGTAATGTATTATTACCAGTTAATAAATTAACATTAAACAAACCATCATAAGCCGAATTTGGAGATAAATTTGATGATGAGTTGGCTAAAGTGATACTATTTATTGGCGAAAAATCAGTTAAGGCATCTAATATTTGCAGATTATCAAGTGGTACAAAACCCGAGTTTTCAACCGTTATGTTAAAACTTAAATTATAAGTACCATTTTGATTTAAAACTGGTGCTGTTTTAATAGTTTTTACAATGGTTAAGTCAGAAAAGCCAGGGTCAAGCGTTAAAGGTGTAGGTTCGTTGTTATTTAGCGGGCCATCTCCATCTGGGTCAACATTATTACCATTTTGTGAGCCATCAGAAATTGTACTGCCATCAGAATCAACCGCAGAAACAAAAGCTTGATTTAAGTAAGTACCACCCGGTTGAGGTACTATACCAACATTTGTTTCTATTCTAATTGTTGCACTTTCTCCGGAGGCAAGGCTGTCTGAACCTATCAGTAAATTATTATCTGAAGTGCCATTAAAATCGGGGTTAATTGTTATATTATTTGTTGCACCAGTTAAAAGTACATTATTTATTGGTGCCATTGGCGGGCCGGCAAATGCTGCCGATAGGTTATCAATAATTTGTACATTGTTAGCAATTACTGGCCCAGTATTTTCTACTTTAATTTTGTAAACAATATTATAGGTACCATCTGCTAAAATAGAAGATGAACTTACCAATTCTTTTGCAATACCAATTTGCCCTATTGGTGGGGTTGTTGATATTGGTGTTGGTTCTAAATTATCAGCCGGCCCATTGTTTTCAGGGTCAGGGTCTAAGCCATTGGTTGAGCTATCTGTTACGCTAATAAAAGATGGATCAAAACCTAAAGCGACGGCAGTATTATAAAATGTAGTATTGGTGTTTTGAGGAAGCGGCCCAAAATTTACTTCAAGGTCTACAAAACCATTTTCTCCAGGCGAAATTTGATCACTACCTAAAAGTAAATTAATATCGCTTACACCATCATAATTGGTGTTGCCAGAAATATTATTTGAGGTGTTTAATAAATTTACTGCATTAATATTGGGTGTAGGAGCAATTGAAAAGGTATTCGATAAATCGTCAGTAATTTGTAAATTTTTGATTGATACATTGCCTGAATTTTCAACAAAAAATCTTAATAAAATATTAAAAGTGCCATTGGGTAAAAGTGCTGGGCTACTAATAAGTGCTTTTGATAAACCTAATAATGATTTTGGTGGTTCGTAGCTGGTAATGGCAGAATCATTTTCTTGCAAATTATTGCCTGCCGGATCTTTGGCTGATACAGTTGCTATATTTTCTTTATTATATAAATTATTGCCATAAGGGCCACTGTTAATTGTTATCTGCAAAAAACCTATTTCATTACTCGATAAATTATCGGTACCTGTTAATAAATTAATATCAGTTAAGCCATTGTACCCAATATTGTTGTTGAAATTGGCAGATACATTTGAAATACCTACATTGTTAAGCGGAGCTAAAATGTTTAAATTATCAGAAATCTGAAGATTAGTTAAGTCTGTATTACCAGAATTAGTAACCTCAATTAAATAAACGGTTTCATAAGTACCATTGCTTTGTAAGGTAGGGCCATCTAATATACTTTTATTAATTACAACTGTAGGGTTAACAGCTGGTAAAATGGTGTTTACGTTGCTGGTGTCAGAAATTATAGTTGCACCTGGGTCAGTACCATTTACAATACCTGAATTTGTAAGACTTACAATATTTGTGGCAAATGGACCAACGTTTAAATTAAGTTGCACACTGGCAGTTTCGCCAGGTACTAAGGTGCTATTTGCTATTAAAATACTTTGATCATTTATTCCATTATAGTTTGCGTTGCTTGATAAATTTGCTGAAGTATTGGATAGATTAACCGTGTTAATGGGTGAAAAATTTGACAAGTTATCAAAAATTTGAATATTACTTAAATTCGCATTTCCATTATTCGAAATATCAATACTGTAAATAATATCAAAGCTGCCATCGTTGTTTAAAACAGGTGTTCCAACATTATTTTTAGTAATGCTAATTGCGGGTTCTTGTTCTGGTAAAACTACGGGTTCATCAGCTGTTTCAGCCACTTCATTACCAGCCGGGTCTTGGGTAGTAACTTCTATTTGATTAGCAATATTTGTTGGGGTAAAGCTGTAAGGGCCTACGTTGGTTATAATATCAAAAATAGCGGTTTCTCCAGGGGCTAAATTATCATTGCCTAATAAAGTATTAAAATTGGCAACGCCATCGTAAGATGAGTTTGGTGAGATGTTTGAAGAAGTATTAACCACACTTGCCCCATTTACTGGCGTAAAAATATTTAACTCATCAACAACTTGTATGCTACTCAAATCTACATTGCCAGTATTAGTTAATTTTATATTAAATTCTAAATCAATAGTTCCATCTGCATTTAACATTGGGGTATTTAATAGTATTTTTTCTACATTTAAACTTGCTTGTAAAGCCGAAAAGAAGGTTTCAACAGCATCTGTACTGTTAACAGTTTCGTTGCTTGGGTTGGTGCCAAATACAGTGCCTTTATTTAAAATAAAATTTGATGGCGTGCTTGAGTAGGGCCCAACATTTATGGTAATTTCAAAACTTCCCAATTCGCCAGGTGCAAAACTGTCAATTCCTAATAATACCGCTAAATCTGAAATACCATTATAAGAAGCATTTGGCGAAATATTTGCCGATGTATTGCTAATTGCTATATTATTTACGGGTGAAAATGCGTTTAAATCGTCAATAACTTGAAGCGCATCTAAACTTACGGTACCAGTATTTTTAATTTCAAAACTGTATTTTATATCGTAAGAACCATCTGCCTTAAGCGTTGGTGGTGTAGTTAAATTTTTGTTTATACTAATAGAAGATTCAACTGGGTTTAGTGGTGTAGAAATATTACTAGAGCTATTTATTGTATTGCCAGTTGGATCAAACGCAGAAGCTGAAGCTGTGTTATTAAATGAATTGGTGTTAATACTACTGTCGTAAGGGCCAACATTTACTATTATTTCAAGCGATGCTTTTTGCCCATTGCCAAGTTGATCGTTTCCTCCTAAAAGCGCATTATTAGTTAAACCATCGTACAGCGGATTTACATTAATATTAGGAGAAGGATTATTTATGGTAACAAAATTGACTGGACTAAAATTGCTCAAATCATCAATTAGCTGCACATTGTTTAAAGTAACGTTTCCATTATTATCTAATTCAATAAAAAATTCTAAATCATACGTACCATCGCTATTAGCAGTATTGGTTCCATTAAATGTTTTAGTAACTACTAAGCCAGTATTTGGAGTTGGTAAATCTGTAACCTCTGTATCAACAGAGTTGATAACTTCATTTAAAGGATCAATTGCACTAGCAGTAATACTATTTGATAAAGTTCCGGCGGCTGGTGTTTGGGCATACGGGCCAACATTGATCAACATAGTAAAATTACCACTTTCGTTAGGCAACAGGTTGTCAAAACCTTGTAGCGTGTTTAAGTCATTTATACCATCAAAATTTGCATTTAAGGAAATGTTAGCAGAAGCAGTATTAGTAGTAACGGCATTTATTGGTATATAAGCAGAAAGATCATCCGCTAATTGTATATCAGTTAATATTACATTTCCAGTATTTTCAACCGAAATTTTAAACTCAATAGTATAAGTACCATCTACATTTAGTGTTGGCTGGCCAATTAATTCTTTTTTAGTATTTAGTTTTGAAACTGCCAAAGGTAGCTGGGTATTAATAACTGCATTTTCTGAAACTTGCGTACCATTTGGGTTTTCAGCATTAGCTAATGCAGTATTTTCAATAGTATTAACTGCAATTGGTGTGGGCCCAAAGTTTACATTTATATTAAGCCTACCTGTTTCATTAGGTGCTAAAACATCATTACCTAATAAAGTATTTACATCTGTAATACCATTATAAGATCCATTGGAAGATAAACTACCAGATGTATTGGTGATGCTTACGGAGTTTAGTGGTGAAAGTGCATTTAAATCATCTTCAATTTGAACATTATTTAGATTAACATTTCCGGTATTAGTAATTTCAATTAAATAGGTGGCATCATAAGTTCCATCAATATTTAATATGGGGGTACTAAGCACAGTTTTATTTATTGACAAACTGCTTGATGTAAGCTGTAAATTTATTGGTTCGCTATCTGTATTATTTATTGAGGTGCCATTTGGCGAAAAGCTATTTACATTAGCAATGTTATTAATATTTGTTGGTGGGGTAACATAAGGCCCAGCATTAAGCGTAACATCAAATTTCCCAACCTCACCGGGCAATAAAAAATCGAAACCAGTAAGTGTATTATTGTTGTTAATACCATTGTAATTACTATTAGGTGAAATATTAGCAGATGCGCTGGTAACAAACGTTTGATTAATTGGAGCTAAACTATTTAAGTTGTCGGTTACCTGTATATCGGTTAAGGTAACTTCACCAGTATTAGTAAGCTCTATTCTATAAACTATGTCATAAGTTCCATTATTGTTTATTGAAGGCCCACTTAAGGTAAGCTTATCAATTGCTAAAGATGCAGTTGGTTCATTTATGGTAACTATTTCATCGTCATTATCTACAATTTGTTGATTAGCATTTGTAAAAGCGGCTACTTCTGCATTGTTTGTGAAAAATTGCTGACCGCTATAAGGTCCTACATTAACTTCTATAATAAAGCTACCATTTTCATTAGGTTTTAGGTTGTCAATTCCTTGCAAAGCATTAATGTCTAAAATTCCATCAAAAGTTCCGTTTGGTGAAATATTAGCAGATGCATTAGATATGGCAGCACTATTAACATTATTAATAACATTAAAATCATCGGTAACTTGAATATTATTTAGGGTAATATTACCAGTATTTTCTATGTCAATTTTAAAAAACAAATCGAAAGTACCATCATCATTTGGGCTGGGTATATTAACTAGTGTTTTTACAACGTTTATATTAGGGTTAGGCGTAGCAAAAAAAGCATCAGTAGTGCTTTGGTTGGTCAAGGTATTTCCAAACAATGTTAATATTTCCGCATCTATGGTATTTGGTATAATATTTTGAACCGGATTATAAGGCCCACTATTAACAGATAAGTAGAAAACAGCATTTTCTGCTGGAGCCAAAACGTTACCAGATTGCAATAGATTAACATCAATTAGGCCATCAAAACTACCATTAGGCGTTACATTACTCGAAAAATTAAAAACATTGGTGCTATTAATTGGCGCAAATTGTGTTAGATTATCGAATACCGCTAAGTTGTTCAAGTTAACATTTCCAGTATTGGTTACTTCTATTCTAAAAGAATAATCGTAAGTACCATCTATATTTAAAACTGGGGCTTCAAATAGCGTTTTGGAAACATTAAAATCGCTTACAATTGTAGAAAATTGAACGTTTACAATTGCAGTATTATCAACAATATTTCCTTCGGGCGATGTGGCCGTTGCTTCAGCATTATTTGCTATTGTAGCAAAATTATTATTAGGCCCCACATTTATGGTTAGTTTAAAACTACCTATTTCTGAAGGTGCTAAACCATCATTACCAACAAGTAAGTTGGTACTTGTAATGCCATCAAAATTTGCATTTATTGTAATATTTGGTGTGTTACTACCAAAGCTTACAGTATTAACGGGCGCAAAAGCACCTAATGCGTCAGTAATCTGTAAATTAGTTAAGTTTACATTGCCAGTATTTTCAACAAAAAAATCAAAAGTAATATCATAACTACCATCATCATTTAATGTTGGCCCACTACTTACACTTTTATTAAGATCAATTGTTTCAACTACTGATGGGAAAGTTGCAGATACAGCAGAATTACTGTTTACTGCACTTCCGTCAGGTGCAGCGGCATTAACATTTGTTGTGTTAACAATATTTGAAAAACTACCATTAGGCCCAACATTAACAATTAGTTGAAATTGTGCAGTTTCTAGTGGATTTAAACTGTCTGTGCCAATAAGTATATTAGTGTTTGCTAAACCATCAAAAGCAGTATTGTAAGATATATTTGGTGTGCTAGTTCCAAAATTAATAGTGTTGATGGGCGTAAAAGCACTTAGGGCATCGCTTACTTGCATATTTGTTAAAATTACATTGCCGGTATTCTGAACAAAAAAATCGAAAACGATATCGTAAGTGGCATCTGTATTTAATGTTGGTTTACCATTAACAGATTTAATAATATAAATACTTTCAATTGTTGGAGGAAAATTTACGGGAATGGAACTTACGTCATTTACTACAGTGCCATCAGGTGCAGTTCCGCTTATATTGGCTTGGTTGCTTATGCTCGAAAAATTACTATCAGGCCCAACATTAATTATCAATTGAAAATTACCAGCTTCATTAGGTATAAAATTATCTGTTCCTAAAAGTAAATTGGTATCAGCAGATCCATCAAAAGCTGCGTTTATTGAAATATTAGGTGTGTTTGTGCCAAATGCAATATTATTTACTGGTGTAAAAGCAGTTAATATATCTGTAACCTGTATATTATTTAAGTTAACGTTGCCCGTATTTTCTATCGTAAAATTAAAAGTAATATCGTAAGTGCCGTTGGCATTTAAAGTTGGCCCATTGCTAATTGATTTTACAATATTAACAGAAGGAGCTGGGACAGAGAAGTTAACTGGAACTGTACTATTTTCGTTTATAACCGAGCCATTAGGTGCAGTTGCAGTAACATTAGCATTATTGTTAATTGTTGTAAAATTGGTATATAAGCCAACATTAATTATTAATTGAAAACTACCAGTTTCAGTAGGGGCCAACAGATCTGTTCCTAAAAGTAAATTAGTATCAGCAGATCCATCAAAAGCTGCGTTTATTGAAATATTGGGCGTATTTGTGCCAAACGCAATATTATTTACTGGCGCAAAAGCAGTTAACACATCTGTAACTTGAATGTTGCCTAAGTTAACGTTACCCGTATTTTTTACTGTAAAATCGAATGTAATATCATAAGTTCCGTTAGCATTTAAAGTTGGCCCATTGCTAATTGTTTTGTCAATATCAATTACAGTATTTGGCGGTGGAAAGTTAACTGCAATAGCAGCATTGCTATTAACGGTAGTACCATCAGGTGCAGTTCCGTCAACATCTGCTTGGTTGGTTATAGTTGTAAAATTACTATTTGGCCCAACATTTAAGATTAACTGAAAACTACCAGTTTCAGCAGGGGCAAATAGATCTGTTCCTAAAAGTAAATTAGTATCGGTAGATCCATCAAAAGCAACATTTGTTGAAATATTGGACGTATTTGTGCCAAATGCAATATTATTTATTGGTGCAAAAGCAGTTAACACATCTGTAACCTGTATGTTATTTAAGTTAACGTTGCCTGTATTTTCTATCGTAAAATTAAATGTAATATCGTAAGTGCCGTTGGCATTTAAAGTTGGCCCTGCACTAATGGTTTTGTCAATGTCAATTACTGGGGCTGGTGCTGTAAAATTTACGGAAACAATACTGCTTTCAATTACCGAAGTTCCATCGGGTGCAGTACCAGTAAGATCAGCCTCATTGTCAATAGTAGTAAAATTATTACCAGGCCCAACATTTAATATTAACTGAAAACTACCTGTTTCAGCAGGTGTGAAAGTGTCTGTACCCACAAGTAAATTTGTATCAGTTAAGCCATTAAACGAACTGTTTAAAGTAATGTTAGGTGTACTTGTGCCAAATGCAATGTTGTTTATTGGTGCAAAAAGAGTTAGCAAATCTGTAATTTGTAAATTATTTAAGTCAACAGTGCTAATATTTTCGATCACAAAGTCAAAAGTAATATCATAACTTCCATTAGCATTTAAAGTAGGGCCACTAGCAATAGATTTTGTGATAAAAGAGGGCACACTTTTTGCATTTTCGACAATTTCATTAGCATACAAAACAAATATTGATGCTAAAATGCATAGTAATATTGCAAAAGTTTTTTTTATTTTGAGATTGGTAGAGATAAATATGTTAATTTTACTCATTGAAATAGTTTTATTTAAAAAATTGAGGACATCAAAAAACATTTTTTAGCTAACGCATATTTTACGTTTATTAGACATATATAGTTACCTTTACTTAGGTGATATTTATTATAAGTGTGATAGGTTATAAGATGATTTATTTGCCGTCACACAAATATTGATGTAAATAGTTCGTTTGTAAACATAGGCACTAAATAAAAATTGATGAAAAAAAATCTCTTACTCTTTTTGGTAATATGGGTAGTAATTTTAAATGTACAAGCTACTCATAACAGAGCTGGAGAAATCACTTATGTTCATCGTGCTGATGAAAATAATCAATACCGATACGAGATAATAATTACTACCTACACCAAACAAAGTAGTTTTAATGCTGATAGAGACAGCCTTACTATTAATTGGGGAGATAACTCTTCAACGGTATTGCCCAGAAATAACGGTTTCTTAATTGACGGAAATTTTAATGGAGAATTGCTTGGCAATGATATCAAAAAAAATGTGTACAGCGGTATTCATAATTACCCTGGTCCCGGTGAATACCTATTGTGGATGCAAGATTTAAATAGGGTAGATAGCATCGTAAATATTAATTATGGTAATTCTATGAACGAACCTTTTTACATTGAAAACACCTTAAAAATTTTAGACCCTCAATTTTACAGTTTTAATAATAGCCCACAATTATTGCAACCACCAATAGACTTTGCAGGGCTTGGTATACCTTATATTCATAACCCAAATGCTTTTGATGTTGATGGCGACAGCCTTCACTTTGAACTAATAAAGCCAGAAGTAGCAACGGATGAAGCCGTTTCTAATTATGATTATCCTGATAGTGTAGCTTCAGGCCCTAACAATAGTTATTTTTTAAACCCTGTAACTGGAGAATTTGTTTGGGATGCGCCTCAACAAACTGGTATTTATAACATTGCCATTAAAATTAGTGAGTTTAGAGATGGCTTATGTATTGGTACTATGCGTAGAGATATGCAAATAATAGTGGTAAAAACGGATAATTTGCCACCGATTTTATCTGCATTAAATGATACTTGTATTATTGCAGGTAGCTCTATTAAAGTAAATATTGAAGCAATAGATGATGACCCAGAAATTATAGTTGATGGGTTCGGTGGTTCTTTTGAGCTTGAAAATTCACCAGCTACCCTAACAATAGATTCAATGGTAGCTGGCCTAACCCAAGCTACTTTTAATTGGGAAACAAATTGCAACCACATTTTAAACCAACCTTATACCATAGTAATTAAAGCGGAAGATGAAAACGCAAGTAATGCTGCGCACATTACCTTAGCAGATTTATCAACTTGGTTAATAAATGTGGTACCACCTGCACCACAAAACCTCACTTATCAAATAATAAATAAAAGTAATGTTTTATTAAGTTGGCAAAATCCTTATGCCTGTTTCGATGCAGATAAATTTTACGGCTTTTCAATATGGAGAGGGCAAGGTTGTGACACCATACAAGCTGAAATATGTGACGTTGATAATGGCTTAAGTGGTTACGAACAAATTGCCAGTAACTTAAATGATTATATGTTTTTAGATGAAACTGCCTTAAAAGGAGTTGCCTATACCTACAAAGTAGTTGCAGAATTTGCAGAAATATCCTTAGGTGGTTTTCCTTTAAATGTGGTGCAAAGTATACCTTCAAACGGAGGATGCGTATTTTTGCCAAGTGATGTGCCTGTTATAACAAATGTAAGTATTACCACCACCAATGAGTTTACTGGCGAAGCTTACTTAGCTTGGTCAAAACCAAACGGCGAAGCTTTAGATACCATTTTTAATACGCCTCCTTATGTGTACAAAGTTTTTAGATCAGATGGTATTGGCACTACTAATTTTAATTTAATAACCGAAACTGCACCAGCAAGTACATTTGCAGCAGCCAACGATACTATTTTTATTGATGAACAAATAAATACACAAACAAAAGCTTACACCTATAAAATTGGCTTTTATTCGGCGACCGATTTAGTGGGCGATTCTAATGCCGCCTCCTCGGTTTTTTTAAATGCTTTACCAGGCAGCACTACCGCTAATTTAAGTTGGAGTTTCCAAGTACCTTGGTCAAATAATCAATATATTATTTATAGAAGCGAACCAGGCACCTCAACCTTTGACTCAATAACTACTGTTAGTAAAAATAAATTTACCGATGAAAATTTGATAAATGGCTTAGAATATTGTTATTATGTAGAAGCTATTGGTACTTATGAAACAGTTGGTATTATTGATCCGTTGATTAATTTATCGCAAATTAATTGCGCCATACCAGTAGATACAATGCCACCTTGCACACCAGAACTAACCCTTACAAATGATTGTAGTTTAAATTTATTGGTTTGGGAAGAAGATAACTTTAGAAACGATTTAAATTGGCAACCATGCACCGAACCAGATTTACAAGCCTACAATATTTACTATGCTACCGATTCTGTAGCAAACTTAACTTTATTAGCAACCATTAACGAATTATCCATAACCGAATTTCAACATTTTATAAACGGAAGTATTGCAGGTTGCTATTCGGTTACCGCTGTTGACTCCTTTAAAAATGAAAGCCCATTAAATAACATTGTTTGTATAGAAAATTGTTTAAATTTTGAATTGCCAAATACCTTTACCCCTAACAACGATGGGCAAAACGATACATTTGAAGCTATTAACAACAGGTTTGTACAACGCATCGACTTAAAAATATTTAACCGTTGGGGTAATTTGGTATTTAAAACAACGGCGCCTAACTTTGAGTGGGATGGTACAAATATGGCCAACAACAAACCATTGGCCGATGGTGTTTATTTTTACACTTGCGACGTATTTCAAACAACCACACAAAATGCAGAACTTTTAGCATTTAACTTAAACGGATCTATTCATCTTATAAAAAAAACAAACTAAATTGTTTACAGGTATAATTGAATGCATTGGCCAAATAGAAGCCATTATAAAAGAAAAAGCAAACCTTCATTTTAAAATAAAGTCAAGCATTTCAAATGAACTAAAAATAGATCAAAGTGTAGCGCATAATGGGGTTTGTTTAACGGTTGTTAAATGTAATGCTAATACACATACCGTAACTGCAATTAATGAAACCTTAAAACGCACAAATCTTACACATTTAAAAGTTGGAGATTATGTAAATTTAGAACGATGTATGAAAGTAAATGATCGGTTAGATGGTCATTTTGTACAAGGCCACGTTGATGCAACTGCTGCCTGCACAAAAATTTTGCAAGAGCAAGGTAGCTGGAAATTCTATTTTAAAATAAACCAACCAACCAGCGAAGTATTTGTAAATAAAGGTGCGGTAACTATAAATGGCGTTAGTTTAACAGTTGTAGACGATGACTTAAACAACTTTAGTGTAGCCATTATACCTTATACATATCAAAACACCATATTTAATAAAATTGAAGAAAACGATACTGTAAATATAGAGTTTGATGTAATTGGTAAGTATATTTCAAAACTTTACAATAGCACTCAAAATGGTTAATAAGCTTGATTTTTTATGAAATAAACTTTATAATTGCCAAGTATTTAAAAATTAATTTAATCAACACTAATTTAAAAACGGAAGCGGAAGAAATGACAATATTAAACACATCAGCCAGCGAAGATGTTAAAAAAACCTTTGAACCACTCGAAATAATTTATCAAGATAAGTATTTGGTAGGTATTAATAAACCGCACGACTTATTGGTTCATCCCGCTGATAAAAGTAATGAGGAAAGACCTACTGCAATGTATATTCTAAAACAACAATTGCAAAAATGGATTTATGTTACCCATAGGCTTGACAGTAAAACATCTGGCGCATTATTATTTGCAGTTAATGCTAAAGTTCAAAAAAAAATAAATTCGCAATTTGAAAAACGACTCAACAAAAAAATATATTATACCATTGTTAGAGGTTATACAGATAGTGAAGGAACGATAAACTATGATTTAACCAATACCAAAGGCCAAACACAAAGCGCCATTACCCATTACCAAACCGTGGCCCAAACCGAAATTGATTTACCATTAGGAGAACACAATACTTCAAGATACTCATTAGTAAAAGTGATGCCAGAAACGGGCAGGTATCATCAAATACGGAAACATTTCGCACATATCGATCATCCAATAATTGGCGACAGACCGCACGGGTGCAATAAACAAAATCGACTTTTTAAAGTCCATTTTAAGTCAACTACCATGTTTTTGCACGCCAGTTCTCTAACCTTTATGCACCCTCGTTTAGAAGAAGAAGTTACCATAAAAGCCAACTTCCAAACCCCCTTTGTAGCTATGGTTAAAACATTAGCATTTAAAGGAGTTGATGAAATATTGGCGATTAAATAATTTGGTATTTAGAAGCGAAACAGTTTAACTCATAGAAATTTTTGGTCCCGCTATCCATTCAAATGCCGTTGCTTTGCTACAAAATCTGCGCTTCAAAACGGCATAACCATTCCTATCGGGGCTATATTGGAAACTTTGTTCTCCGTAAAATAATTTAGTCAAAAGTTTTTTCAAATAAAAGCCTACATCGCAATCTTACCTGGCCGTCTCATCAACCTATTCCATCTTATCTTACTAAAACCTTTTTTAAACTTATCTAAAGATAGCCAAATTAAAACAGGCTTGCCCACTATGTGATCTTCTGGTACAAAACCCCAAAACCTCGAATCTAATGAGTTGTGGCGGTTATCACCCATCATAAAATAATAATTCATAGCAAAGGTATAATCAGTAGCAGCTTGGCCGTCAATTAATATTTTGTTGCCTTTAACTTCTAAATCGTGGCTTTCATAAACGGTAATCAACCTTTTATAAAGCGCAATATTCTCTTTAGTAAGGCTAACAGTTTCACCTTTTTTAGGTATAGTTATTGGCCCAAAGTTATCAACAAAAAAATTAAAGTTTGCTGTATCCGATGGGAAAATTCTCATATCAAATCTTTCTGGTAATAGAGTCAGTTTATCAACATTATTAAACCCCGCAATCTTTTTTTTGTTTTCTTCGGTAAGGGTTAACAAATATCTACCATCTTGCAATTTTATATTTTCATCTCTATTACTTGATAAATTTAGTTTCCTCCGCATCCCTTTAATACTTAATGGACTCCCGTTTTTGGTAGTTACAATTCTCTTTTCCTCATAATTTTCTGGGTTTTTACCTATCTCGCCATCAATATACACTTGCCCTTCTTTAACTTCTATTACATCGCCAGGTATTGCCACACATCGTTTAATGTAATTTTCACGTTTATCAACAGGTCTATAATCTTCTTCTGGATAATTAAACACTACAATGTCATTTCGTTTCACATTTTGCCAACCCCAAAGCCTTTTATAAGGCCATTTCACCCATTCCACATACGATTTTATGTTAAGTTTAGGTATGGTATGATGTACCAACGGAAAAGCCAAAGGGGTGTTAGGTATACGCGGCCCATAATGTAACTTACTCACAAACAAATAATCACCAACCAATAAACTTTGTTCCATACTTGGGGTTGGTATGGTATAGGCTTCTATGGCAAACATTCTAATAAATGTAGCGGCAACAACGGCGAAAATTATAGCTTCTGTCCACTCTCTGGCTATTGATTTACCGCTGTTATTTTCTTGTTCTAATTTTTCGGCAGGGCTTAAATATTGCACCTCTTTTTGCATGCCAATATAAGGTGTGTAAAATGGCGCACCCAACAAACCAAATAATGCCTGATACCATTTAAATTGCCCAAACGATTTTAGCAACTCTGTTTGCATTAATATAAAATACAACACATTTACAATTGGAATAAACAGCCAAATTAACCATCGCTTTGGCTTTCCAATTATTTCAATCCATTCCTTCCAATTTAAAATTGGTACTAATGCTTTCCAACCAGGCTTACCCGCTTTTTCAAAAAGTAGGTACAAACCAAAGTGAAATAATATCAAACTCAAAACTAAAAAGACTAAAAACCCCATATATTAATTGTTACTTATGTAAATTAGTAAAGTTGAAAAAATAAATTGCTCCAAATTTTGCCAAAGAAATTTTTTAATATACACAGATTAAAAACACAGCCATTATGGAATTAATACGGCGAGTATTTTTGACGAAGTAGATTAAAAAATATCAAACTCAAATACAAGTTATTTATTTCGCTTTACTCAGCAAAATTTTTGCAATATTACGTAAATTAAAAATTTCTATTGCATAAGTTTAAAGCATAAGTAACGCTTTAATATAATTTTAATTAAAGGCAATTGAATGCTAATTTCTATTAGGCTTAATTGTTATTTTTAGAAATAAACATTATTAATTTTTGTTAATTTCTATCTGTTTTGGTGATCAAAATAATGTAAATCAATTGTGTACGATTTTTATTTTTTAAAATAAAATTTTTATTTATGTAATTATTGGGATATTTTATGATCAAATTATAAAAAACATTAAAAAATCACATACTAATTCAATATTTTACACCATCAAAATTAATTAAAATATGAGAATATATAGCATAATAACAAAACCAAAGTTTTGGCTATTGGCTCTTTTTATTAGCCTTAATGTTGGAGCTTTTGCTCAAAACAAAAAAACTAATCGTGGAGAGATCTCCAGAAAATCAGCCAAGCAAAGCATAAATAAAGATGCTAAAAAAACATCTAACAAAAAGTTAGATAGAGTTGCAAAGCTTGAAAAAGATGGACAAACGGTTTCAAAAAAGAAAAAAACCAATGCCACATTAAACAGCAATAATAAAATTGCTAATAGCAGCAATACATCTATTGTTGCAAAACAGGCAGAGCGTTGTAGTACAACTGAAGCTTATAATATTAGACTTCAAGACCCGAAATATGTAAATTATTTGAAAGAAATAAAAGATAAGGTGAATGCTAGTAGCTTGGGCAGAAGAAATATTCCTTGTGATGGTACAAATAGTGTAATTATTCCAGTTGCAGTTCACTTTGATGCCGGCTTCAATTGTTCTAATGTTCAATGTTTAGTGGATGCAACAGAAGCTCAAATTGTTTCATTAAATGATGACTTTGATGCTATAAATGCAGATTTACAAGCTTATGTTGATTTACTGGCAAGTTGTGGTGGAAGCAATGTTGCTTCTGATGGTGCTTGTCTTACCTTCTGTTTAGCCAATCAAAACCACCCTGCTGGTTCAGGTTTGTCTGATGGACAACCTGCAATTACAATTGGACAGTACGTCGGTGGTTTTGGTAGTGGTTACGAAGGTGCTCCAGAGTGGCAAGGCTATTTAAATGTTTTTGCTGGTGGAAGTGGTGCAAGTGGCGTTGCTGATGGTATACCTGGTGCACTAAATGGAGATGGTGTTACCGTTACAGGTCGTGTATTCGGTGGGCCAAACTTTGGTCCGTGTAGTTCTGGTACTATTGTAGATGATGGCGGTGGCGCTGGTTGGGATTTGGGAAGAACGCTGACACATGAAGTTGGTCACTATTTAGGTTTGTATCACGTTTGGGGCGATATTAATGGCGGCGGTTGTGACGGTGATGATATAATTGCTGACACTCCTGATCAAGCTGATTCTTCAAGTGGTTGTACTGCCGATTGTTCTACACTTGCTGCTTGCAATGCAGGTGAGTTTGTTCAATATAACTTTATGGATTATTTTGATGATCCTTGTTTAGTAATGTTTACAAATGATCAAGCCATTGTAATGAATAATTTTGCAAATGCAGTTAATTGGGCAAACGATGTAATTGATTTAGGCTGTAGTGATTATTCAGAAACTTCAATCTCATCTTGTGTAATAAGTGCAGGCTTTTCTCCACCAGATGGAACAAGCCTAACTTTATGCGCAGATGATGGCAGTCCTTTATTTATTGTAGATGATTCTTCTCTTGCTGTTAGTTGGGATTGGACTTTTACCGTTACCAGTGGCGACTTAACGCTAAGCAGTAGTGCTTCAACTTTACAAACACCAGATTTATCAGTTGAAGGTGGAACATTTGGTACAATAGAAGTTACACAAGAAGTTTGCGATGCTGATGGCAACTGTGCCTCTATTACCAATACCTATACTATAACAATTGCAAGTGGAGACGCCTGTCCGAATGAATGTGATTATACTTTAGAGTTAATTGATACCTATGGTGATGGTTGGAATGACGCAACACTTGATGTGCAAAGTAATGGCATTTCTATTGCTGGTAGTCCTTTTGGAAGCGCCTTTACAACAGGAACTTCTGAAGTTATTACAATCACTTTAACTGATAGCGAAGTAATTACCTTTAACCAAATAAATGGTGGTTTCCCAATTGAAGAAGGTTTCATTTTAACAGACCCTTTTGGTAGTGTTATTTTTGATGCTTCAGCAGGTAATGTTGGTGCCGGAGAAGTATTTTCTTTTGAAGCTTATTGTGAAACTACCACTTGTAATGATGGTTTGCAAAACGGTTCAGAAGGTGGTGTAGATTGCGGTGGTGATTCTAACTGCCCAAATTGTTGTAGTAATGGAATACAAGATGATGGAGAAACTGGAGTAGACTGCGGTGGTGCCAATTGTGCTTCTTGCCCTTCTTCTTGCCCAGATGGATTTGTTGAAATAGTAAACGAAACATTTGATAGCTGTATGATGCCTTCTGGTTGGACAATATCTTCAACTGACGGTGGTTCTGAAGCTGATGGTTCTTTCTCTTTTTCTGCTGGCCCAGGTGATGTACCAGGTGGCGGCGCAGGCCCTTCTCCCGATTTTGCAGGCTGTATTGCCATAATTAATGATGATGCTTCAGATGCAGTTGGTATAGGTTGTATAATTAGCCCAGTAATAGATTTAACGCCTTTTATAAACACCTCTTTAACTTTTGATTGGCAACACGAAGCCGTATCAGGAGGTGGGGAGCTAATTGTTCAAGTATGGGATGGTACCATGTGGGTAACCGTTTTTTCTGCTGATGACGACTCAAATGGAACCAACGAAACTGTAGCACTTGATGCTTATGCTAATATCAACTTCCAAGTTCAATTTTGCTACGATGATGAAGGTGGTTTTCAATGGGCAGCAGGTTTTGATAATATAACTGTTTGTGGTGCACCTAATGATGAATGCCCTACCGCCATAAGTGCTACCGACGTAAGTGGCGATTATTGTGATGGTACTTCACTCAATTTAATGGCAACTGGTAATCCTAATGTTACCTATGTATGGTCATCTTCTTCGGCAAGTGTTGTAATAGCCGACCCTACAGCATCTAGCACAACAGCAACTTTATCAACTACACAACTATGTTTATCAGAAACTGTTGAACTTAGTGCTATAATAACTTGTAACATAAATGGTGCAGAATTATTTAACGGTATAGTTAGTTCGGTTAACGTATTTCCAAACCCACCGGCAGATGCTGCTGATTTAGTTAATTATGTAGATTGTACAACGGTATCTCCTATATCAAATTGTCAAAACGTAATAACTATTACACCAGAAGTTGATGGGTTAACATATTCTGTCACATTTGCTCACGCAAGTGGCCCAAATTGTTGCCCAGATGTAACAGGTTCTACTACAGATTTAATTATTGATGGAAGCTTTGAAGCTGGACAAGGCGGTGGAGCTTGGATAGAAGCATCATCCAACTTTGGTTCACCAATATGTGATATAGCTAACTGTGGTGTTGGAACAGGTACTGGACCAAGTGATGGAGATTTCTGGACTTGGTTTGGCGGCGTTGGAGCTTCTGAAATTGGTTCTGTATGTCAAGATATTACAATACCAACTGGTTTAAACTCTTTAAATTTAGCTTTCGATTTAGAAATGATTGTATGTGATAGCACAGATGATTTTATGCAAGTTACTGTTGATGGTACTCAAGTGTTTTTTGTTGATGGATCAAGTGCATTATGTGGCGTGTTAGGTTATGCTCCACAAGCTGTTGACTTATTGGCAGCAGGCGTAATGATGGGATCAACTGTTACCCTTTGTTTCGAAAGTGAAATTTTTGGCACTAATGGCACAGGTTCAAACTTTTTTGTTGATAATGTATCAGTATTAGCCGAACAACTAGCAGGAGAAGATCCTTGTACAACAGCAATTACTTGCGATGCAAGCGTACCAACACTTTCGCAATGGGGTTTAATCTCTTTAGCTTTATTACTAATGATTTTTGGTAGTGTTACCTTAGCTGTAAGAAGCAGAGCTTTCATAACACTAAAAAAATAAGTATTTAATATTTATTAAAATAATTACAAATCATATTAAAAAACCGTTCTCATACACATAAGAACGGTTTTTTTTTCACCCAATTTATACAAAATTAAAAGTGAATATGAGATATAGCTTTAATTCTCCAAAACAAATTTAGGTAGCGTACATTTTACGGTGTCTAAAGAAAAGTTTAGAAAACTTAGGGTTTAAATACTTTGTAAAACCGGCACATCGGTTATCTAATTTAAATGCTGTTTTTTTGTCAGATGTTGTTAAGCACGAAGCTAAACTGCGCCAACAATTATAAAACGAATATAATATTGAAGTTGGTGGCGGTTTAGAAGCCCTTGCCGGCAAAATTTGGCGAGTAGGTATTATGGGTGAAAATCATACAAAAAACCACGTAAACATGCTAATAGGGGCATTGCAAAACTTGTTGTAATATAGCTCAAATTATAATTGTCTTTAAAACCAAATTAATGTAAATTTGCAATTGTAATATTCTGTATGAAGAAATCTCACATATCTGCATTATTCGTTATAGCAATAGCTATTGCTGGTATTATCGCCATGTCAAGTGATTATAGTTCTTATGCTACTTTTGAGCAAGCAACCGCACAAGTTGGTAAACAATTTAGAGTTGTTGGTAATTTATCTGAAAGTAAAGAAATGCATTACGATCCTATAAAAGATCCTAATTTGTTTACTTTTCAAATGGTTGATAAAGCGGGCGATGAAAAGAAAGTTGTTTTTTATGGTAGTAAACCTAGAGATTTCGAACGATCGGAAGATATTGTATTAACAGGCCAAATGGAAGGAGATGTTTTTGAAGCTGCTAACATTTTATTAAAATGCCCAAGTAAATACGTTGAAGATGAAATTGAAATAAGAGAATATTCATCAAATAAAGCAGGTTGATGGAAGTCAACTTTTTAAACGAGGCTACTTTACCAGGGCAAATTGGGCATTTATTAGCAATTATTGGTTTTGTAGCAGCTCTTTTCGCCTCCATCAGTTACGCCATAAGTACCCAAAGTCGTTTAATAGCCAATCAAAAATCGTGGCGAAGGCTGGGCAGAATAGGTTTTTCATTAAATGTGTTTTCTATTATTGGTATCGTAGTAATTATATTTTTACTCATACTAAATCACAAGTTTGAATACCATTATGTTTGGTCGCACTCTAGCCTAGCATTACCTGCTCGGTATATGATTTCTTGCTTTTGGGAAGGCCAAGAAGGTAGTTTTTTGTTGTGGGCATTTTGGCATGCTATATTAGGTATCATAATAATTTTTACGGCAAAAAAATATGAAGCCCCGGTAATGGCTGTGCTGTGTATTACCCAATTTTATTTAGCCAGTATGTTGCTTGGTATTTATTTTTTCGATTATAAAATAGGAAGCACTCCTTTTATTTTGCTGCGCGATTTTATGTCAAACGCTCCAATTTTTCAACGGGCCGATTATTTAAATTTTATAGAAGATGGTAATGGCTTAAACCCATTATTGCAGAATTATTGGATGACCATACACCCACCAACATTATTTTTAGGTTTTGCATCAACATTAATACCATTTGCATTTGTAATTGCAGGCTTATGGAAAATGGATTTTTCAAAAGAATGGACTTTACAAACCCTTAAATGGTCGCTTTTTTCGGGCGGCATATTAGGCTTGGGCGTTTTAATGGGTGCAGCTTGGGCCTACGAATCACTAACCTTTGGTGGTTTTTGGGCTTGGGATCCGGTTGAAAATGCATCGTTAGTACCGTGGCTCACCTTAGTGGCAGGTATTCATACATTAGTAATTTATCACCATACCGGTTATTCCTTAAAAGCAAGTTTAATAATTTTAATTATCACCTTTTTATTAATACTGTATTCAACATTTTTAACGCGTAGTGGCATTTTGGGCGATACTTCTGTACACTCTTTTACCGATTTAGGAATGTCGGGTCAGTTAATAGTTTATATTTTAATGTTTGCCATACCAGCTACCGTATTATTTATTTACAGATATAATAGCTTGCCCGGTAAAGAAAAGGAAGAGAAAATTTACAGCCGCGAATTTTGGATGTTTGTTGGTTCATTAATAGTGGTTTCAATTGCATTGTATATTGCTGTAGATACCAGTTGGCCAGTAATTAACAAACTATATGGTACTAATATTACCATTACAGATCCAATAAATCATTACAACCGCTATTCAATTTGGTTTGCGATATTAATAATGTTAGGTACAGGTTTAGTGCAATTTTTAAAATACAAAACTAACGATCTTACCAAATGGATAAAACAACTAATTGTACCAATAATACTTACGGTTATATGCACAGTATTGTTGGCTATAGAATCTGGTATTAGCAATTTTGTTTATTTAATTTTAATGTTTACGGGTATTTTTGGGGTTACCGCCAATTTCACATACATTGTAAATGTTATAAAAGGAAAGATAAAAGTATCTGGCCCAGCTGTTGCACATATTGGTTTTTCTTTAATTATGATCGGTATTTTGCTATCTGCTGGCGACAAGGAAGTGATTTCTGTAAATACTATGAATGTAGATTTTGGAGAAGCATTTGATGAAAAAAATCGCCGCCAAAATGTTTTACTGCAAAAAGACATGCCTATTAATATGGATGAATACCGTATTACTTACAAGGGAGATTCTGTTTCGGGCGCAAACATCTATTACAAAGTAAATTATGAAAAGTTAAAAGGAGAAAAAGTTGTGGAGTCCTTTAATTTATATCCTAATGCTCAGCACGATGAAAAAATGGGCTTAGTAGCAAGCCCAGATACAAGGCACTATTTAACTAAAGATGTTTATACACACGTTTCTCAAGTGCCTCAGCGCAATATCGATCCAAGTGAATTGAAAACCGAATTGTACGAGTTTAAATTAGGGGTCAATGATTCAACCACTACCACTAATTTTGCCTTAAAATTAGCAGGTTTTAATCCTACCCCAACAAATTTAAACTACATACCAGCAGAAGGAGATATTGCCATTGGAGCCATTTTAAAAATTAACAATGGATTAAATACTTACACTGCCGAGCCAATATTTTACATACGCAATAATTTAATTGAGGCCATACCAGCCCAAGTGCCAGAAGTGGGTTTAACCATAAACTTTACCAACGTAAACCCCGAAACAGGTAAAGCCAGCATTGAAATTTTAGAGCAAGAAAAAGTACCAGAATACATAATAATGAAAGCCATCATATTTCCATATATTAATGTGTTATGGTTGGGTTGTATTTTAATGGTTATGGGTTTTTGGCTAAGTGTATGGCGAAGGTACAGCGAGCAAAAAAGATTAAAAGTTACTAATAATTAGCCCTATTTTTTAACAGTATTATGAATTTAGAACAACTAACCGCCATTTCACCTATTGATGGGAGGTACAGAAATAAGGTGGACCAATTAGCTAATTATTTTTCGGAGTTTGCCTTAATAAAGTATCGTGTAAAAGTTGAAGTTGCCTATTTTGAGGCGCTTTGTAAAGTACCCTTACCGCAGCTGGCAGCGGTAACCGACAAACAGTTAACTGCTGCACAAAGTATAGTTCAAAATTTTTCTTTACAAGATGCGCAATCAATTAAACATACAGAAAAGATAACCAATCACGATGTAAAGGCGGTTGAGTATTTTATAAAAGAGAAATTTGAAGCATTACAATTAGGCTCAGTTAAAGAATTTGTACACTTTGGGCTTACCTCACAAGACATTAATAATACCGCAGTGCCAATAAGTATAAACCATTTTTTAAATGATGTATATTATACTGATTTGCAAAACTTAATTGATACCATAAACACTTTCAGCAAGCAATGGGCAACAATACCAATGTTAGCAAAAACACACGGACAACCTGCTTCACCAACTTATTTGGGTAAAGAGTTTAAAGTTTTTTGGCAAAGATTAACCAACCAACTACAACAATTAAAGCAAATACCTGTAATGGCCAAGTTTGGCGGAGCTACAGGTAACTTTAATGCACATTTTGTAACTTATCCTAATATAGATTGGCACCGTTTTGCTGATGATTTTGTAGAAAATAAATTAGGATTGCAACGCTGTTACCCAACTACTCAAATTGAACATTATGATAATATGGCAGCTTTGTTTGATAACTGTAAACGCATAAATACTATTTTAATTGATTTTTGTAGAGATCTTTGGAGCTATATTTCAATAGACTATTTTAAGCAAAAAATAAAAGCAGGCGAGGTAGGTTCTTCTGCAATGCCACATAAAGTTAACCCAATCGATTTTGAAAATGCAGAAGGTAATTTAGGAATTGCTAATAGCTTGTTAAACCATTTGTCAGAAAAATTGCCCATTAGCCGTTTGCAGCGCGATTTAACTGATAGTACCGTTAGCCGTAATATTGGTGTACCGTTTTCACATACTATTATTGCTTTTACTTCTATAATAAAAGGTTTAAATAAATTAATATTAAATGAAACCAAGTTACATCAAGATTTAGAACAAAACTGGGTAGTAATAGCAGAAGCAATTCAAAATATATTAAGAAGAGAAAACTACCCACAACCTTATGAAGCCTTAAAAGCCTTAACCCGAACCAATAGTAAAATTAATGAGCAAATAATGCACCAGTTTATTGATGAATTGGAAATTACGGCAGCAATTAAAACAGAACTAAAAGCCATTACACCATTTAACTATACTGGTAAATAAACAAAAGTTTTAAACACCAAGTAAGGCCTTAGCATTTTCAGTAGCGGTTTCCCCTACTTGGCTGCCACCTAACAATTCCGATATATTTTGGATGCGCTTTTCTAAACTCAATTTTTCAATGCTTGTAAAGGTGTTGCCTTTATCGGTTTGTTTGTATACTTTAAAATGATGTTGACCTTTGCTGGCCATTTGCGGTAAATGGGTAATACAAATTACTTGGTGTTTGTTAGCCAAATCTTCAATTTTATCGGCTACCTTTTCGGCAGCAATACCAGAAATACCAGCATCAATTTCATCAAAGATAATAGTAGGTAAGGCCACTTTACCAGCCATTAAATTTTTAATACATAACATTACCCTCGAAATTTCGCCACCAGAAGCCACTAACTTTATGCTTTTAGCTGCGCTGCCAGGGTTGGCACTAAACAGCAAATCAAATTGATCATAACCATTTACTGTTAGTTCGGTATTGTTTTTTGTATTGTTAAATATTACAGCAGGCAAATCAAACCCAACTTGTTGTAACTCTATTATTAATGCTTTTTCAAATTGCTTAGCTGCTTTTAAACGATTAGTACTTATGGTTTCAGCTACCTTATTTAATTTCTTTTGTTGCTTTTCAATATTACTTTCTAAGTTCTCAATTTCGGTTTCAATGTTTTCTGTAGAGGCTGCCTTTTGGGCTAAACCTAAAGCTACCCGCTGCAAACCTGCAATGCTTTGCACATTATGTTTAGTTTGTAGTTTGTAAATATCAGATAAACGTTCTTCCGTTTGTTGCCTTTTTTCTGGGTTAAACTCAACTATACTTTGTTGATGTTGTACTTCTTGTAAAATATCATTTAGTTCTAAGCCAACACTATCTAAACGTTCTGTAATAGCTGCAAAACTGGTATTAATATCTTTCAATTTATTAAACTGGTTAATAATATTTTGAAGCTGCTGTATTATATTCTCATCATTTAGTTGAAATACTTGTAAAGCAATTTGTAAAGTGTCGATAATGGTGTTGGCATTTTCTAATGTTTTAAGGCTTTGTTCTAATTGCTCTTGCTCTTGCTCATTGTCTAAATTAGCACCTTCTATTTCTTGCAACTGAAAGCTGTTATAGTCCGCTTCTTGTTTTAACTGTAATAACGTTTCCTTTAGCTTTAAAAGTTTGCTTTTTGATGCTTTGTAAGCTTTAAACTCTTTTCGATAATCTTCAACAGTTTCGGTATGTTTAGCCAACACATCTAATAAATATAATTGATACTCACTTTCGAAAATACTAAATTTTTGATGTTGCGTGTTTAAATCAATCAGCAGTTGACTTAATTGCTTTAAGGTTGCTAAATTAACAGGGCTGTCGTTTACAAATGCCCTGCTTTTTCCACTTGGTAAAATTTCTCTTCGTACAATACATTCGTCATCATAATCTAATTCTAAAGCATCAAAAGTATTTTGCAATTTCCTACCTTTTATGTTGTACGTACCTTCTACAATACATTTTTGCTCATTATTTTTTAAAGCAGTAGTAGCTACCCGCTGCCCAAGTATTAAACCAATAGCACTTAGTATTACCGATTTGCCAGAACCGGTTTCTCCTGTTATAATATTTAGTGCTTTGGCAAATTCAACTGCCAACTCATCAATTAAAGCGTAATTTTTTATGTAGAGTTTATTCAACATAACTTACGCAAAAGTAGGAGTTCTTAACCTATTAATACTGTCTTTAAACAATATAAATTTGTACGAATGTAAAAAGCGACGAAATCTTGAGATGTTATACCAATTTGAGTATAAGATCTTACACAAAAATTTTGAATTTAATTTGGTGGGCTTGAGGCAAAAAACGCAAGCATAGCCACTAATTACGGCGAGTATCTTTTACAAAAATATCGCCAATATTATAACGAAATGTGTGTCATATTTTATAGTTAATTTTAGTATTGTACCTACCAATACGCAAAGTGAGCTTAATTTTTGCTAAATAAAGAGCCTGTTTTTTTTAATTTAGTTACATTTTTTTTTACAAGATGCTTCATTACTTCTTCAGTTAGTGGCTTGTATATGTAATCTTTTATAACTGTCTCCATTTCTGCTCGCTTTATATCTTCTGGGTGTGAAGAAGTACTTAGCATAAATAACAAGGTGTCCAACTTTACATACTTTGGCAGCTGTTTATACGCATCCACAAAATCCCAGCCTGACATGCCAGGCATGTTAATATCTAAAAAAATAATGTTAGGTTTGGGATGTGTTATGCCAAATGGTTGATATAAATATTCTAAAGCATCTTGCCCATTATCAAAAGTAACTATTTTGTTGGTACAACTACAATTTTCTATAATTAAATTATGTAAAACATTAGTTGGATGGTGGTCGTCTATCAACATTACACAATCTATTTTATTTTCCATTATCTTATTTTTTTATTGTAAAACTGAATGTTGATCCTTTGCCTAATTCAGATTAAACCGTAATTTCTCCATCGTGAAGATTTACAATTTTTTTACAATGATTTAAACCAATGCCTGTGCTTTAAAACTCACTTTATATGTTTAAACGTGCGAATAAATTAAATATTTTTTCAATGTTTTCTTTTGACATGCTAATACCAACATCTTTTACATAAAAAGTACAATTCATATTTACCAATTCCATTTGCCATTGATAACCTATTCTTGAATGATTTAATAAGCCGTCAATTTGCTTTTTCATTCTATTTAAGGCCTCAGTTATATAAGAGAAACACTCTTTATTAGTTGCGGGTAATTCATCTAAACAAGTATCAACTAATCTATTGATATATTCTGTAATGGTTCTTAATAGTTTTTGCAAATTGTATGCAGCAGCATAAGCCAATTGCGCTAACTCGGCATTTTTAAATTGCAGTTTTTTTTGTGCTTGCTTTATGCTCGCTTCCGAATTAAATGCAACGCTACCTAATACACTATAATATTTACTATTTTTTAATTTACTATAAGCTACAGTTGCTTTTTTTTCATTTGCTTTATAACAAAGCGTATCACACAGTTTAAAAATATCGCCTGGCTTCAATATGCAAGAAGTAATTAAACCCTCACGTATAAAATATATTTCATTATTTATTTCACCTATAAAAGCATTATCGAAGCCTGTAATTTTTTTTCCAAAATTAATATAGGCAAGCAAATTTTCGGAAAAACTGGAATAGTGTGTAGCTCCAATTTTAGCAAACATTTTTAAATCGTTTTTAAATTGTTTTAAATATTTTGTTTTTGTCTTTAGTTCATTTTCATCGCTTTGTTCTTTTACAAACTTACCAATTAGTTGCCCTAATGCTTTAACCTCACTATCAAAGCAATTCTGCTGCTGGTTTTTGAGGTTTACTTTTGTAGTGCAAAAAGTTAAGCTACCAAATATTTTTTGACTTATTAATATGGGTACGCAAATAATAGTTTCAATATCAAATACTGCATAGGTTGGTAAATTATGCAAAAGGGCAGCCTCAACATTTCTTCTAATTAGGCTAACTTTTGTTTCAACTACTTTTTTAAACAAGGTGTTGTATAGTGGAATAAACCTGTTGTTAGTTAATAACTTGGTTGCATTTTTTATATGAGGTATCTGAATTTTGTTACCATATATTTTACTGACTGCCCCAACTTGAAAACCAATTTTGTCAATACCAAACTGAAAATAACTTGATCGAGCATCGTTTATATTTAAGAAGTTTATAACAGAAAGTTTAACTAAGTCTTTTATATAAACGTTTAATTTTAGAATTGTACTTCTTGTTGCTATTGCCATGTTTTAAAAGTTGATATAGTAACTTTTATACGTTTTAACAATTAATAAGTTTAGAAGGATATTGTATATTTATTTAATATAACAGAGAAAGCATTATAAATAATTAGTAGTTACAAACAATTATTCGAAATTTAAATATTTTAATAAAATCTAATAGTGTTAATGTTTTACTTGGTTCGAAGTTCAAAGCTATTATTTCAACAATTGGTAAGCAGCATCCCAATCTTTCCAAACAGGTTCGTACCCTTGTTGTTTAATCATGGCAGCTATTTCGGCAGTGGGGCGGGTGTCGTCGGTTGTAAATTGCTCTAACGAGGTTTGGTCGGTAGCATAACCACCTGGGTTTGTTTTGCTTTCGGCACTCATTGAGGTAACACCTAATGGTACAACATTGTTTCTAAAATGGGCCGACTCGCGGGTAGAAATTGACAACTCCACATCTTCATTAAATAAACGGAACGCACAAATTAATTGCACCAACTGTTTTTCATTTATATACTGCTCACTATGTTCGTTGCCTTCGCAAGGCCGTAAACGAGGAAAAGAAATGGTGTACTTACTTTGCCAATAATTTTTTTGCAAATAAGCTAAATGAAGCGCCGTCATAAAACTATCGGTACGCCAATCTGCCAAACCCAACAACGCCCCAATACCAATTTTATACATGCCAGCATCACCTAAGCGCTCTGGCGTGGCCAACCGCCATTCAAAATTAGCTTTTCTGCCTTTGGTATGATGCGTTTTATAGGCTTGCTTATTGTAGGTTTCTTGATACACCAAAACTGTATGTAAACCTTCCGCTTTTAGCTGTGCATATTCTTCGGTTTTTAAAGGTTGTACTTCTAAAGAAACATTATCGAAATGAGGTTTTATTAATTTGATGGCATTTAATAAATAATTGAAGCCTACTAATTTATTGGCCTCGCCTGTAAGTAGTAAAATGTGTTTGTAGCCCAATTTTTTAATGGCTTTAACTTCATTTAAAATTTGGGCATTACTAAGGGTAATTCGTGGTATTTTATTGTCCATAGAAAAGCCACAGTAGGTGCAAATGTTTTGACATTCGTTACTCAAATACATGGGTATAAACATTTGTATGGTTTTGCCAAAACGTTGTTGAGTTAACGCCTTGCTTTTTACTGCCATCTGCTCTAAAAACGAATCGGCAGCAGGGCTTATTAGTGCTTTAAAATCTTCAACGGTTAACTTGCTTTTATTTAATGCTGCTAAAACATCGTTTTTTGTTTTTTGTAAGATGGATGCTTTAGTTGCTGCCCAATTATGTTGGTTTAATATTTCTAAAAATGATTTCATTGCCTGTTTGCAAAGGTATTGGTTATTGCTTAGATGCGGGTAACTTTATAACTCGAATTGTGGATTTATTTTTAGACGCTTTATATTAATTTGCCAGTAAATTAAGAAAAAATTCCTGATACTTCGTTCCGCTAAAGCGAAGCAGCGAGGTTTCCATATTAGCCTTGATTGCAACGGAAATCCTTTACCATCCTGCAAGGTGGTAAAGATTGGAGTGGAAAGCAAGTGTACTGTTTATTTGAGTTTATGTTTTCGCTTCAAAAAAAAATAGTAAGAGAAGATGAGGAAGGGGTTTGCTGCTAAAATTTACATAGCGGCCGTCATTAAGAGGTCTAAATTGGTTTCTTTTATATTAAATTTTTTGCCAAGGTAATTGTTGGTTAATGCACCTTTGTAAAGATAAACGCCGTGGCGAATGCCTTTTTTATTACGCAACAAGCCATCTAAATTATTGTACTTGCTAAAGTTGAGCAATATGGGTGTAAGCACGTTTGAAATGGCTAAAGATGCAGTGCGAGGCACCCGCGAAGCAATGTTGGGTACGCAGTAATGAATAACATCGTGCGAGGTGAAACAAGGGTTTTTATGAGTGGTGAGTTCGCTGGTTTCGAAGCAACCGCCTTGGTCAATACTTACATCAATTATTACTGCGCCGGGTTTCATTTTAGCCACCATACTTTCGGGCACAATTACAGGTGCACTGCCAGTTTCGGCATGTATTGCGCCAATGGCTACATTGGTGGTGGCGAGTTCATTGGCCAAAATTTCAGGATCTAAAATGGAGGTAAAAACCCTTTGCCCAATGTTGTTTTGCAGGCGCATTAATTTGTAAATGTTATAATCAAAAATTTTGACTTCTGCACCTAAACCAAGTGCAGCACGCGCTGCAAATTCGCCCACAACGCCAGCACCCAAAATAACTACTTTGGTGGGTGGTACGCCCGTTATGCCGCCCATAATTATGCCGTAGCCATCTTTTGTATCACTTAAATATTCGGCAGCAATTAGTATAGAGTTGTAACCCGCAATTTCGCTTAAGGTTCTAACAAATGGGAAACTTTCAGCTTCGTCTTTTATATACTCAAAAGCTAATGCGGTTATTTTTTTTTGCATTAACTGGCGAATGAAGGTTTCTTTTAAAGTGGGTAAATGAATTGGGGAAAGTACCGTTTGATGGGTTTTTAAAAGTTTCAATTCTTTTTCAATTAATGGGGTAACTTTTAATATAGTATCGGCACTATACACTTTTTTAGTATCGTAAGCTATTTCTGCGCCTGCCTCAGAATATTGATGATCGGTAAATTTTGAAGCATCACCAGCACCAGTTTCAATTAGCACCCGGTGGCCATTATTTACCAATAAGCCAACAGAGCTGGGCGATAGCACTACTCGCTTTTCTTGAAAAGAACGTTCTTTTGGTATGCCCAAAAAAAGTTGTTGATTTTGATGCTTAATTGCCATTCTTTCTTCTAATGGAGAAAGCGAAAAATCAACTTTTATTTGTGGCTTCTTTATTTTATCCATCGTTTCTAAAAATAAAAAATTCTGTGATTAGATGGGCCATTTTTAATATTTATTTTAACAAAAGTGTTTGGTATGATAGGTTCGATAATATTTGGCCATTCAATAAAACAATAAGCAGTAGGGTGATGTAAGTAGTTTTCTATGCCAATATCAAGTGCTTCTTCTACACTATTTAAGCGGTATAAATCAATATGGAAAATAGTGTTATTATTGGGCAAAGGGTATTCGTTTACTATTGGATAAGTGGGGCTTTGTATTGCATTAGTGTAACCCAGTTGTTTGCATAATGTTTTAATAAAAGTAGTTTTACCGGTACCCATTTCGGCATAAAACAAAAACTTGGTTTTGTTGTTATGGCTTTGCAAAAGGGCTTGGGCTATAGCAGGTAAATCATCAATTGATGTTGCCTTAAAAGTATTCATACTTCATTATCACTTTTTGATGAATTGGAGTACTGCGCCCAACAACACCTGGTTCTACATTGTATTCTGCTCCCATTTCATACACTAATTTTTCTATTAGCTGGCCTTCTTCATCATACTTAAATTGAACTAAACTCGAATTAAGATCAGTTTGTAAATTGCTTTGTTTTACTTCTATTTGATTGCCCTTTGCATCATAAGTATATGCTACTCTTATTTCCTCATTAATATCTCTATGGCTTAGGTTGTTATTTTGGTCGTAAAAATATTTCGTCTCGTTTATTTTATTACCATTAGGGCTTAACCTTACGCTTTGTATTAAATTATTATTTTCATCGTATTGCATCATTTCTTTACTCGAAGGTTCTTCGTTTTCGTAAATCGTTTGCGCAATCATATTTCCTTTTTCATCGTAATCAAATTCTTTTCTCAACACTTCAAAACCTTCATCATCTTCTTCAATGTTAATTAATAGCAGTTCCTTATTATTATATTTACTTATTTCTCTGCCTTCTAATTCGCCGGCTTCATCTGTGGCTATCCATTTATAAGTATTTTCTGGTTCAGTATTTTTTTGGTAAGATGATATAGAACCGTCGGCATATTCAACTGCTTTTTTAACTAACTTACCTTCCTCGTCATAAACATAAGTCCAATGTTCACTTATGTTTTCTTCATCTAAAAATATTTCTTCGGCAATTCGGTTGCCTTTGTCATCGTAAGTATAAGTAGATTTGTTTTGTAAGATGCCGTTGCTCTCCCAGGCAGCGGTTAAAATAGTTTTACCAGCTTCATTAAAAAGCTGTTGATAGGTAATAAATTCGTTTAGCACTTCATCACCAGAAGAGCTAATTAGCTGGGTTAGTTCTTCAATTTTTTTAACCTTCTTTTTCTCCATAAAATTTTAGCAGCTGTTTATCTGTGATTTAGTTATTTTTAACCATCCAAAAATAAAAAAATAAATGCTACAAGGCTTAATTATTTACTGTTCCAATTTTTTTACTACCATAATTAGTTGGTTAGAACAGAATATGCTGCCTTGTTATTTTAAATATTTTTTTGGAATTGATTGTCCTGGCTGTGGCTTACAACGTTCCATTATATTACTATTAAGGGGCAATGTTGGCGAGTCGCTACAAATGTACCCGCCACTACTGCCTATTGTTTTTGTTTTACTATTACACTTTTTAAACAAACAAGTAAGCTATAAAAATAAGGCGATTTTATTTAAGCTTTTTGTTTGGATTGCAGCTGGTATTACTGCCTCAAACTTTTTGTATAAACTAGCAGTTAGCACTAATATTTTAACTTAAAGGTATAGGTAAATCGAACTTTACAATATCAGCAAATTGCTGCACTCGGTTTTCTAACTCAGTTCTGCTTAAGTTAATCAATCTTTCGGTACCAAATTTTTCTACACAAAAGGAGGCCATTGCTGAGCCATAAACAATTGCTCGTTTTAAATTATCAAAACTCAAATCATTTGTTTTACTTAAATAACCACAAAAGCCGCCCGCAAAAGTATCGCCGGCACCTGTTGGATCAAAAACTATTTCTAAGGGCAGGGCAGGGCAGTAAAACATATCTTTTTCTTTAAACAACAAAGCGCCGTGTTCGCCTTTTTTAATTACTAAAACGCTGGGTCCCATTTTCATAATTTTTTTGGCAGCCAGCTTTAAATGATATTCGCCAGAAAGTTGGCGCGCTTCTTCATCATTAATAATTAAACAATCAATATGTTTAATAACATTTAGCAATTCCTCTAACGAACTGTCCATCCAAAAGTTCATGGTATC
>ENA-ORXT01001000-ORXT01001000.1-marine-metagenome-genome-assembly--contig:-NODE-1000-length-40363-cov-49.662066_pt1 | contig 40363 bp, 24 predicted proteins | sample MGYA00237868_ERZ511482 | MGnify/ENA metagenome assembly ERZ511482 | reverse complement strand
GGTTCGCCTACGTTATTTGCCTTGATCCATTTTGAACAATTCTAAATCCTTTTCCGTCATCTAAAAATAGAAATGGTGTAATTTAATTCTTCTTATCAGATCAGTATAAATATTATTAGATACCTTAGAATAAGTAATCCGTCTATGAAAAAGCTGTAATAAAGATCACCACGTTCCTTATTAGAGCCTAGTAGTAAAATCCAGGCAAGGAGGTAGCTAAGGGTAAGTGCGATTTTTACAGTAGATACTTCTCCTTGATAATAGATAATAACAAGAGCGATAACGAATAAGAGCGTGCCTAGAATTTTTGTTGAATAGATACCAATGGTCCCTGGGATAGTCTTTGTTCCTGATGAGGAATCTACCTGTAAGTCTCTTATGTCAAAAGGTAAGGTAATCAGTAACATGAAACAGACACATTCTAGTATGTAGAATTTGTCAATATCATTATGCTGACTTGCGGGTATGTAATAACACAACCAAGTCCATACAATTGCGATGAGGAATATTTTTATAAACGGAAAATCTCTTAAACGCGTTTGCTTACCAAATATGGGAAGCGTATAGAATAATGAAATAATAATAGGAGCAATACACATCAGCATTACTTGCTGGGGCAATAATATAAACGATACCCCAGCACATATTACACTGATAGTAAGTATAGAAAATAAAACCTTAGACATACGTTTGTAAGAGAGCATCCTCTTGTCTAATAGGGAGATGTCTATTTTGTTAATACCGATAATCCTATGTAAACAGTAGAGAGCAAGGGTACTGAAGAAAATAAAGACAAGATATTTTTTGTCAAAGGGCTGATTATTTCTCAGGTAATATTCAGCTGTGAAAGCCAGAGCGCAAAGAGCGATATGGAAATTGTTATAAACGTATAATTTAACAATAGCTGACATAGACTAAAGATAGGCTAATCTACAATTATTGTTAGAGGATTTAGTTACGGACTATTAGATAGTAGGAGAATATGCGGCATTCAAAAAAATAGCGGCGAAGTAGAACTTCGACCGCTGGTAATGCTAAAAATGTTTTTCAGTCACAAGGACTGGATAAGGGTGTTTAATAAGAGTATTGATGATACTCTTTGTAAAAATGGTTAAGAACTTTTTCTTAACGTTAAGGGTGATTAGGTATTAAGGGTATTTTCATAATAATAAAAAAGGTGTTAATGAAAGGGTGTTATAATCAATAATTTTAAAGTGTCAAAAAGGTGTCTATGTAAAAATTTAAGGGTGAACTTAGTAAAAAAGGGTGTTAATAACTAAGTACATATCTAAGACTCAATTCTGGAGTCATACCCCATAATCTGTAACATGTTTGTAGATGATTTGTAAGCAATTATGCATTTTGATTACAAAATATATGCGAAACAAGTAGTTTTTTTAATGATCTTTTCAGCTTATTGTATGGCTATAATTCATTATAGTTACTATTTATGCTGACTTTGTAAATTATGCAAAACTTAAAAAAGCAAATTGTATTATATCCCAAATTCTAAAAGAAATCATTCTAGATGTCTAGATCAAATATGAAAATCTCTCTCTGTGGTTAAGATAATGTCACTCTAATATTCAATTTATTAGATTTTAGAAAACATAAGTATAAGACATCGATTGAGGTCATGTATATTGATAGAATGCTAAGACCATCATGAAAAGAATAAATAGATACATATCTCTTCATGCTGACAAGATAGCTTAGATTATTACTCTAAGAACCTAGGTCTAGGAAAGTATTACAAATAGTTATGAAGTAGAGTGGAAGCCAAAAAAAAATAGCGGCGAAGTAGAACTTCGGCCGCTGGTTATGCTATTAGCATGTTTAATGATATTCTAAAATCAGTGTACTAAGCCAAGTTTAGAACGTTGATCAGAAAACTGATCGTTAAGGGTGTAATAATTGCAACTTACACTCATCTAAAATAAAGTTTTAAAATATAAGTGCGTATTTAATCAAAAAATTAATAATCTCTTTTTCCTGAGTGAGCATTCTCACTTAGGGATTGTTTTTCGGAATTAATGGTATTTGTTTCATTTCAATTGGAGTTTGTTATAAAATAGAAGCTTCGTAAATAAGACAAGTTTGTAGACGTTTACCCCTAGGCTTGTAGTCTCTTTGTAGGATATTGTATACTATTTTACATATTTTCAACAAAAATCGCCTAAACAAAGGGGTATATCCCTAATAAAAAAGGAGCTAATTACCTATGTAATACCAATTCTAGTTTAGAATGACGGTAATTATTTATTTTGTTCTTTATGTTCCTTCGTTAAAAAGCCTCGCCGAACCTATGGGTTCGCCTACGTTTTTTGCCTTGATCCATTTTGAACAATTCTAAATCCTTTTCCGTCATCTAAAAATAGAAATGGTATAACACATAAACGAAAAGTTTTAATCGGGCTGATAGTCCCATTGACATAAAAACAGGGAGCCTTTTTTCAGACAATCTACTGATTATTGAACATAAGTAGGTTAGAGCATAGTAAGCTAGAGTGGTGCACTAGGGAACAAATTAATTTCTAAAATATCATTGTTACTTAGAAATACTTAAAGTTATGGTTCTTCTTAATTTTTAAAAGGGACTCGTAGATCAGTTTCGTTACATTCTCTATATCATCTATGTGCGCCATCTCCACAGTTGTATGCATATACCTCAGAGGGAGCGAAATAAGAGCAGATGGAACGCCACCGTTAGAATAAGCAAATGCATCTGTATCTGTACCCGTACTTCTAGAAGATGCAGATCTCTGAAACGGAATTTTCTTTTTCTCCGCAGTATCTATAATAAGATCTAAAAGTTTGGTGTGTACTGCAGGTGCATAAGTAAGACAAGGTCCTAATCCACTTTGAACATCTCCTTGTATCTTAGAATCTACTAGGGGAGTAGAAGTATCATGACAGACATCAGTTATTATAGCGACATCGGGTTTAATTGTGTCGGCTATCATCTGTGCACCTCTAAGTCCTATTTCTTCCTGGACGGCGTTAACTACATATAGCGTATAAGGTAGTTTCTTTTTCTTTTCTTTTAGCATTCTAGCGACTTCTGCAATGCAGAAACCACCCATTTTATTATCTAGGGCCCTTCCTGCATAGAACTTCTTATTTACCTTGATAAGTTCATCTTCGTAAGTTATAACACAACCTGGATGGATGCCCATTTCTAATACTTCTTCTTTATTCTCAGCCCCTACATCAATAAAGATATTTTCTAGTTTGGGAGATAGACTGCTATTTTTTCCTTTTCTAGTATGAATAGCAGGCCAGCCAAAAACACCTTTGATGAATCCTTTCTTAGTATGGATATTTACTCTTTTAGATGGTGCTATAATATGATCTGATCCACCGTTGCGAATTACTTGTATATATCCCTTATCAGAAATATAGTTTACAAACCAACTTATCTCATCGGCATGCCCCTCTATGACAACTTTATAATCTGCACCTGGATTTATAATCCCATAAGCAGTACCATAATTATCTATCTTCCAGTCATCGATGTAAGGTTTAAGGTATTCTAGCCACAATTTTTGCCCTGCTGATTCGAACCCAGTAGGGGAAGCATTGTTAAGATAATTATAGAGAAATTTTTCTGATTTTTTATTTATGATTGACATCTAGTATATTCAATTTTTAAATCGTATTAAACCATCCTTCTGGATCTTTATTCCACCTTGCTAGTACTTCTTTTTCTTCTTCGTTTATGTATTCACTTTTAGATGCTCTTTCTATCAGAGTCTCATATGCTAACAAGATCTTAAATGTACAATTATTTTCTTCAAAAGCTTTACTCGCTTTCGCAAATCCATAAGAGAAAATAGCCATTACACCGACTACATCACCTCCAGCTTGTCTTACTGCTTCTACTGCCTTTAGACTACTGCCTCCTGTAGAAATTAGATCTTCGATCATGAGAACCTTCTTGCCCTCTGGTAAGGCGCCTTCTATCTGATTTTGTCTGCCATGTCCTTTTGCTTTGTCTCGAACATAGATGAAAGGTTTGTCTAACCTGCTCGCTAATAACATACCGTGGGGAATTCCCGCCGTTGCAACACCAGCTATTATGTCATAATGTCCAAAAGATAAAGCTTTAACTGCAAACGCATCACATATAAGATTTCGTACCTTTGGGTAACTTAGACTTAATCTGTTATCGCAATATATTGGGGAACGCATTCCCGATGCCCACGTAAATGGATTTTGTGGACTTAATTTAATTGCATTTATTTGTAGTAAATTATCAGCTATTTGATCAGAGGGTGAAGCCATGAAGATTTTTAAATTTAATTTTTGAAAAACAAATGTACAAAATCTATATAAATGAACATGCTTTAGTACTAACAAGCACAAAAAAGCTTCTCTCCAATAAAATTACGAAGAAAACGCTTGTTGCAAAGTACCTAGGTAAAAAGAAATTTCTCTTTAACTATATAGATATGTTAGAGAAAGGAAGTGCGTTCGAAAAAATTGTCATTTACCATGATAATTTTGAAATTCTTAAGGAAGATTTTAATAGCTTGACTACTCGACTAGAAGCAGGCGGTGGTGTTGTGAGAAATGAGGATAATGAAATACTATTCATTTTCAGGAAAAGTACGTGGGATCTTCCCAAGGGAAAAAAGGATCGTGGAGAAAAACTGAGAGCCTGTGCTGTAAGAGAGGTCATGGAAGAAACGGGTATAGTAGATGTTACCATAGATCGCAAACTTGTAGTTACTAGACACTTGTACAAACATAAAGGACAGCGTATTCTTAAGTATACGAAATGGTACCTCATGAACACGCATAAGCAAAAGCTCATACCACAGCTAGATGAAGATATCACTAAGGCTAAGTGGATGAGCTCGGCAACATTCTTCTCTGAACCCAGAAAAGTATACAAAAACATTGTAGATGTTCTTGCTTCTATAGAAAAGAAAGCGCTTTAGGTTATTGCTCTAGAAATAATCTTATTCTTTCTTTTAGATCCTCTACATGATATCTAGAAAGTTCATCTGTCTGTCTGCTAGATGTAAGCATCTTTTGAGTATTAGATAAGCTAGCCCTAAGTAAGGCACTCACATCTGTATTCTGAATGTCTTTATTATCCATATCCAGCATTTTGATAATTTTATTTATATAGATTCTTTGTAAGTTTCTTCTGTATGGAGAGATAGATACATTGGTTTTTAGTTCTGAGAAAATTCCATTATTTATATCATTGAAAAGGGCAGCTAAACCATACGCTTTATTTTTATTTAGAGATTCGTTTTCTATAACTCGTTCTAGACGCTGTGGATCTAGCAAAAGAATAAGCGTCCGATCTTGTAAATTACTGATTCTATCCATCAGTCCTTTACTAGCAATCCTACTCAGTATTTTTTTATCTATTAGCCATTCGGGAGTAGTGAATAGATAATCGTTGATAAATTTCATGGCTCTTTTTTGTTTCTCTTTATTGACATGAGAGAAGACAATATCATTTTGATCATAGGATTTTCTATGTTCGTATATACCACCTATATTATTGGTTACATGACCTAGGTATCGTCTAAATTGTCCGATGACATTATCGTAAAGCTCTCTTAGCTGATCAAAATTTTCTCCATCTTCCGCAGACCACTCTATCAGATTAGGGACTATTCGCTTAAGATTAGCAATACCTAGTTCTGAGGCACGCATCGCATCATCTCCTAGATCTTCTGTTTGTGAGCTGGGGTCTATAACGCCTCTTTGTTGCTGACCATATCTATATATCGGATTGTAAGCATGATCTAGAATCCATTTTCTAATAATCTTGCGATCTTCTTCTGGGGTACTTGCTTCAGGATTCAGCCGATAACCATACTCTATAGACCACTTATCATAGGGGCCTATATCTGGCATAAGCCCGACGTTACCATCACCTGGCTGCGCTACATAATTAAACCTTGCATAATCCATAATACTTGGTGCTGTTCCCATTTTTTGTGTAAAACTAGGTGAGCGAAGAGAATCTACGGGATAGGCGACACTACTACCCATATTATGGGGTAGACCGAGTGTATGGCCCACTTCGTGAGCAGCGACAAATCTGATGAGTCGGCCCATTACTTCTGTCTTAAAGTTTACAGATCTTGCCTCAGGATTGATAGCTGCTGTCTGGATAAAGAACCAATTTCTAAGTAAGTTCATAACATTATGATACCACATGATATCACTCTCTAGGATCTCTCCAGTTCTAGGATCGTGTACATGGGGCCCCTGAGCATTCTGTATGTCAGTAGAGATGTATCTGATCACAGAATACCTTACATCCTCAGAAGACCACTCTGGATCTTCTTCTGGAGTAGGTGCATCTTTTGCCATGATAGCATTCTTAAATCCCGCAGTTTCGAACGCAGCTTTCCAGTCATTGACACCTTGCTTTAAGTATGGGCGCCATTTTTTTGGAGTTGCTGGATCTATATAATACACGATGGGTTTTATCGGTTCTACCAGTTCTCCTCTTGCATAAGCGGCAGCATCTTTAGGCTCTAATCTCCATCTAGTAATGTATCTTTTGTCAGTAGCTCGCTGAGCATCAGCACTGTAATCTGTCTGGGATACGGAAAAGTATCCAACTCGTCCGTCATAATATCTAGATTGCCATGGCACTTTGGGTAGTTTTATAAATGACTGGTTCATCTCTACACTGAGGGTACTTGTCAATTGGTTATCGGGAAGTTTATTTCCCTTATAGGTCATGATATGTCTAACCTCTGTATTTTCTGGATAGGATTTGATATTGTTGATAAAGCTTCTAGATTTATCTAGACCAGTTATCCCAAAATTCTTTCTCTGATTATTACTCATAGGACTGATCATAGGAACGTCAGTTTCGAAGAATGTATTTACCTTGAACACCACAGCACTACTATCTTTAGAAAGGGCTTGTATGTCAAAACTCATTATGATAGGCTCAAAATTATTGTTCCGTACTGACGCGTATATCGGCTCATCAAAATCAGCAACACTATTGTAACTCACAGACCTAAGCAATACCTTATCACCTTTTCTCTGCCATCTGATAACTTGTTGCGGCTTAGATTTTACACCCGCTCCACCGAAGTTGAGACCTTTTACAAATCCTGATATCCTAGAGACAATAAGGATCTCTTCGCCCATAAGCGTATCAGGTATTTCGAAATAGTAATCTTCCTTGACCTTGTGTACTAGAAACAGTCCCTCATCTGAGATAGCTTCTTTAGTTATAACTTCACTGTATTTTTTTATACCAGATTTATCTTTCTTCTTGGGTGAGGCTGCTGTATTCTTTTCAGATTTTTTTTTAAATATTTGTGCCTGAGAAGGTTGACTAATTATTGAAAAAAAGGCAATGAGCATTGTTATAGATACATAAGACTTCAGCATAGTATAGCTTTTCTTGTTTTATAATTTTACGGTCAGATTATTATGTCAAAAATATACTAAAGAATTGACACTTCATGCGTGTTGTAAGGTCTATGTAATGAATCCCAAGAGGATTCAGGTGATCATGGTATTGGCCTAACAAAATGGTGTTGGCTATTTACATCAAGCGCACTTCATGTATCTTACCAAACATCGATTAGATATTAATTCATATAAATGCCAATAAATTATAAATTTGCAGTGTTATAAATTATAAATCAAGAAAAATGAAAAACTTAATTATATATACCTTCTTTTTTACACTCTTGCTAGGGGCCTGTAAATCCAAAAAAGATATAGTCCAAGCCACCTCTACAAACACAGAAGAAATTATAGTAAACGAACCGCCGACTCCAAAGGCCAATTTTAGACCTGGAATGGGTGGAGGAAACATAGATGATATAATTGCTCAGCTAGGCCTTAGCGAGGAAAAAGCAGCATCCTTCAAAGCAATTGCTGACGAGTATCAGAAGAAAAGAATGGTTCTTAAGGGGCAAGCTAAGGATAATCCTCAGGGCATGGTAGAAAAGATGAGGAATATGAGAGACGCTCAGGAAGAAGATGTCAAAGGTTTATTGAGTAAGAAGGAGTGGACTAAGTATAAGGAAATTATTTCTTCTCAGGTTAGGAATAGAAAACCTAATGGCGGCGGCGGTATAGAGGGGCCAAAGGGTGGTAAGTAGAACATTCACCTTTTTAAAGATTTGTTTGACATAAAAACCATTACTAGAATTGTGATGGTACAGGTAACATGATCTGTTATTCCAGATTCAGTCATATAAATGCTGTTTATTTCCTAAGTACCAAGTAGGCTGAGTCTACGAATTACCAACGGACAAAGATCCTATAAATAACACACCACGAGACCGAAATAATTACTAGAAGCTTTTACCGCAATTTTACCTTTCTATTTCCTAAGTACCAAGTGGGCTTTGCCTACGAATTATCAACGAATAAAGACCCTATAAATATCACACCACGAGACCGAAATAAGAGAACCGATGCATCAGAAATGGGTGGGTGGCAATTAGACCATAGCTACGGAAAGTATTTTATTGCAGATACGGGGCGCTTCTTAGAAGTATATCACGTAACGCAAAACGAGTTATACCATTTCTATTTTTAGATGACGGAAAAGGATTTAGAATTGTTCAAAATGGATCAAGGCAAAAAACGTAGGCGAACCCATAGGTTCGGCGAGGCTTTTTAGCGAAGGAACATGAAGAACAAAATAAATAATTACCGTCATTCTAAACTAGAAGTGGTATTACGCCACATTCTCGAGTTCAAAAAGTTTTAAATGGACACTATGTTGTATAGAGAAAAAAATCCCTTCTTAACTTTTAGTAAAGAAGGGATTCTTTTTATCAATTATCGAAACCTTATAATCATTTTACAATCTTCATAAAGCGCTGTACATTATTCGATCTCCTTGTAGAAACTTTAATGAAGTAAGCCCCCGATCTGTAGCCTTCTACATTTACTTCTTTCGTTATTCCTTCACTTATATCATGCGTCATAGTCTCGACTCTATTTCCTACCGCATCATATATTTCTATGTTAGATGATGTTTCAGTTATATTTAAAAACTGTATTGTAATATTATCATTAGCAGGGTTAGGGAAAATCTTGTAAGCTACTTCTCCTCCGTTAGCCACTACATTAGCAACACAAGGCGAAGCCGCGTCTTCTGACCAGTCTGTAGAAGCATCTCCGCCTCCATCATATTCTAGACTATTAGGTGCAGTAAATGCTGCAGCGAAATCTCCTGCTGTCCAGATGTTAGCGTTAACTGCAACACTAGATCGCTGGTGTCCAGATGAACCCCATTCTACGTAATCTATGATGTCATTCGGATCAGAATAGTCATTGATAATATATAATCCCATTTCTCCATCCGCTGGGTCTATATTGAATCCTGCATTCACAGTTACAATTTCTCCTGGATCTAGTATGAGGTCACCACCACATACTATGGTAAGATTACTCATCTGACTGTAAGCAGGGAAGTTACATAACCAGTAGGAACTTACATCCTGACTAGCAGTACCTATGTTTGCTAATTCCACTTCTCCGTTACCGTTTATTTCATTGACAACTATAATCGCCTCTCCTACACCTCCATCACAATCAGCTCCTTCTAGTCTAACTACTTCTACTGAATTAGATAAAGAAAAACAGCCATCTAGATTAGCAATATTTAGATCTAGCTCTAAACCTTCTATTCCGACTGTATGACTTATATGCCATATAAGACAAGCTCCCGGACCAGCTCCATCAAAGTCTACATCAGAGGGGTCAGTAGGAAGTCCTAATATCACACCAGCGTCAGAGGTAACTATCCATTGCGAATTCTCACCAGAATTTCCAGTTACAGTAACTTCTCCAGTCGGTATAAAGTCAGCCTCGCCATCACTTACACAGAACTCATACGGTCCACCAGAAATATTTCCTCCATCTACACCATCTCTGTTGACAGTAATTGGATTAGATAATGAGAAACACCCTCCTAGGTCGTTAGCGTTCATACCTACTTCTGCTCCTGTGAGACCATCTTCAAAAGATAGATGCCACACGAGACAAACTCCAGCTCCAGCTCCTTCTAGATCAAAAGGCGGGGCCATCGGTAAAGCTAATATTTCTAAACTCGCATCTGTAATTACCCATACTGAGTTGGCTCCAGTATTACCATTAAGTATAATGTCAAATGCATCGGACGTTCCATCACCAGCACATATTGTAATTTCAGTTTCTCCTGCTGCAGTTGATAATGCTCCTCCTATTGGTGTAGTTCTTACAACAGAGATTGGATTTGATAAGTCAAAACAGCCTTCTAGGTCATCAGCATTCATTCCCATCTCCGCACCAGTCAAACCGTCTTCAAAACTTAAGTGCCATACTAAGCAAGTTCCAGCTCCCGCTATGTCAAAATCTACATCCGAGAAGTTCCCTGGTAATCCGAGTATCATGCCTTGTTCATCCGTTACAACCCATTGTGAATTAGTACCTGAGTTTCCTGTCAATGTTATAGCATCAACAGGTATATTATCTGCCATCATATCTCCTGCGCAGAATTCAAAAGGACCTCCTTCTAATGTTCCACCTTCAGCGGTACAGTTCTCCTCACATACTGCTCCTGTCTCATCTCTTACAACAGTGATAGGATTAGATAGAGAAAAACATCCCTCTATATCATTGGCATTCATGCCCATCTCAGCACCCGTAAGATCACCATCAAAACTTAAGTGCCATACAAGACAAGTCCCTACGCCTGCGTCATCAAAGTCTACATCAGCAAAATTGCCAGGTAGTCCCAGAATCATTCCTTGATCATCCGTCACTACCCACTGAGAGTTAGCTCCAAAGTTTCCTGTCAATGTAATTCCGTCTGCTGGAATATTATCCGCTTCACCATCACCAGCACAGAATTCAAATGGTCCACCTTCTAGAGTGCCGCCTTCTGGTTGGTTCCTGATAACAGAGATAGAGTTAGATAAGTCAAAACATCCTCCTATATCATTAGCATTCATGCCCATCTCAGCACCTGTAAGGTCACCATCAAAACTTAGATGCCATACTAAACAATTACCTGCACCAGCACCATCGAAATCTACGACATCGAAAGTCGGTGGTAAACCTAATATATTTCCTTGTTCATCGGTAACAACCCATTGTGAATTCATACCCATTTCTCCTGTCAATGTTATCGCGTCAGCCGGAATATTATCCGCTTCGCCATCACCAGCACAGAATTCAAATGGTCCACCAGTGATAGTTCCTCCTTCTACATTGCAATCTGCATCACATGCTCCTCCTATTGTATCTCTTACAACTGTAATCGGATTAGAAAGAGAGAAACAACCTTGTAAGTCATTAGCATTCATACCCATCTCAGCGCCTACTATATCACCGTCGAAACTTAGGTGCCATACTAGACAAGCTCCTCCGCCAGCTCCATCAAAATCTACAACATCGAAAGTCGGCGGTAATCCTAGTATATTTCCTTGATCATCCGTAACTACCCATTGTGAATTAGCTCCTGAGTTTCCTGTCAATGTTATCGCATCAGCAGGAATATTATCTGCCTCACCGTCACCAGCACAGAAAGCGAAAGGTCCACCTTCTAACATACCACCTTCTGGTTGGTTTCTAGTAACTGTTATCGGATTGGAAAGGGAGAAACATCCTCCTAGGTCATTCGCGTTCATACCCATCTCAGCACCAGTTAGGTCACCATCAAAACTTAAGTGCCATACTAAACAGTTTCCTACACCAGCACCATCGAAATCTACGACATCGAAAGTTGGTGGCAATCCTAATATATTTCCTTGGTCATCGGTCACTACCCATTGTGAGTTAGCACCTGAGTTTCCTGTCAATGTTATCGCATCAGCAGGAATATTATCTGCTACTCCGTCACCAGCACAGAAAGTAAAAGGTCCACCTTCTAAGGTTCCACCTTCTGGTTGGTTTCTAGTTACTGTTATCGGATTAGAAAGGGAGAAACAGCCTCCTAGGTCGTTAGCATTCAAACCCATCGCTGCTCCTGTAAGATCGTCCTCAAATGATAGATGCCAAACAAGACAGTTTCCTACACCAGCACCATCGAAGTCTACTGCATCAAAAGTTGGTGGTAATCCCAGTATGTTACCTTGGTCATCTGTCACAACCCATTGTGAGTTGGGTCCTGAATTTCCGGTCAGTGTTATTGCGTCAGCAGGAATATTATCCGCTTCACCGTCTCCAGCACAGAATTCAAATGGTCCGCCAGCAAGTGTTCCACCTTCTACTTCGCAAGGGGCTGCACAGCAAGAAAGTATAGATAATTCATCTATATCCCAAGCTCTAACGAGTGGGCCTCCTACCTGTGTACAATATCCTAGTAATTCAAAACTAAATACTGTTTCAACTATAACACTGAATTCTGAAAATTCTGAAAAATCAAATTCTTGTAGACTCCATTCATTTCCAGTAGGAATATCTGTTTCTAAATATACTTCAACTCCATTTGCTGTCACTCTGATACCATAAGCTTCAGGAAAGTTGTTAGGTCCTGAATCACCATTTATCCACTCATAGGTAAGCGGTGCTTTTTCGTAAAAACTGATTCCACTTAGAGAACCTATTCCATCTGCTCCTGGTGTAACGACAATGTCAAATCTTATAGCTTTGTCATTGTCTGCAGCAAATTCACAATCTGCTAGTGAACTTACACACATAGCATTGCCATTAAAACCTGGAGTACATGAATGACCATTGTTTTCTGGATTTTGTCTGTATAGATTCCCTCCTTGTACACTGAAATCTGTACACTCCGACTCATCAGGAGACGTAGCCGTAAATTCTGAATAATTTATATTAGAACCTGCAGATAGAGCTAAACAAGCATCAAAATCAAAATGCAATACTGTACTAGCGTCGCTACATAATACAACAGAAGTAGCATTTTCTACTTCAGGGGTGGTTTCTCCCACAAGGAAAAAACTGTTCACAAGAAGGATTAAAAATAGTATGGGTCTTTTCTTCATAATTAATTTTTTTAATTTTTTTTTAGCTATTGCATTACTGGTTCGTTTAATAGGTCTGAATTCTGTTTCAGATTATCACGAAAGTATTACAGAATGAATATTCGTAATGCTTTCTAAATTTAATATTCGTGGGATCTAATAGAGTTAGGCCTATTTAATAACAAAGGACTGTGTATCAAAGATATATATAGTATTCATCTTTGGAATATAAAAGACGAACTTATTTATTATCATTTTCAAAACAGTTCAGAATATGAACTTAATTGTGTTGTAACGGACATTTGTTTAGCTGTGGAGATCCTACGATATATTAGTCATGTAGACTATCGCTATATTCTACTTGATAAGTTACAAAAAAAATACAATACTAATTGGCTTTACCAATAAAAAATTGGGTTATTTATTGAAAATAAGCCTATTTATTGCAGTCTGAATGATATTTCGCATAAAAAGCATTCTTAGTCTATATCGCAGTTACCCTCTATTGTAACATCTCCTCCAGCTAAATTGACAAGCTGATTACTTCCTGTATTATTGGAGATAATCATGTCTCGAAGAAATAAGTTTCCTTCATTTATAATAGTAGCATCAGTAGCACCAGTTGTAGTAATCCCGAAACCTATTAGTGCCACAGTTTTTCCTGCTGCAATATTGAAAGTAGGTAAGGAGGAGCTGCAAGTAACTTTAATATTGTCATCGATATCAGCAAGTATGGTAATACTCTTATCTATGGTTATAGATTCTGCTAGGTCATCTATAACCTGGTTAGCGATAACGTCAGTCAGGAAGATAGTATCCCCATCGACAGCACAATCTATAGCAGCTATAAGACTGCCATAATCTTCTGATAAGGTGTTAGATACCGTAATATCACAGTAGTTATCTAAGCACACTTCTATTCCCCAGCTGGCCAAACTTCCACCATCTTGATTGAACACATCATCTACTTGTAAAGTCCAGTTACCTCGCATCTGACTGTTATCAAAACTGTTTAATGGATTGTCAGGGATATAATTGCCTCCATCGGTAGGAGGACAAGGCCAGTTGCTATCTGTTGCTTCATCATCTAGATTTATATCAAAATTGTTTAGGTTGTTACAAGGTCTATTCCAAAAGGTTACTGAATTATTCTCAGGATCTGACAGTGTAAAAACAAGATCACTTATGTAAGTATGTGTACCTTGTAGGTTGATCACATTTAAGTCTACTATTTCTCCTTTGTCGATTATTGTTAAGGAAGAAAATACAGTCGGTGTTCCACTAGAGCTTATACTCACAGGTAGATCACTGCTTAAGTATTCAAAACATACTGCTGTCTCAAATTCCCATTCATCAGACCATACAGATTCACCACAGGAATTGATAGCTGAGACGCTCCAGTAATAAATGGAAGAAGCTTCTACTACACCATCGAGACTTACAGATGTCGTGTTTGTATTTCCAGCTAATATTACATTAGCTCCGAAGGGCAGGGTGCTCAATTCATAATCATAACTCTCTGCATTAGTATCTGCTATCCAGTTGAGCATAGCGTCTAATGATATTCCTGTTGTACCATTTGCAGGAGTATTGAGGGTTGGCTCAGCTACGGGAGTTATAACAGTAAGATCATAAGCAGCATCTTTCGTTATAGCACCTGATACACCTCTAGTAGTAAGCATGTAGTTTCCTGCACTTCCATTTAGGCCGGATATTGTCACGGTAGAATTATTTCCTGGTACAACTGGGTTTACTGAAAAACTAGCGGAGGCTCCTGCAGGTAGGTTAAATATGGATAGGTCTACTGGATCGGAAAATCCTAGTATACTGCTTGTATTTATGTCAAAAACTTGAGTACTTGATTCACAGACAATTCCCGAAGATGGATCTGTGGTTATATTGAATCCAGGGGCACCCTCGAGAATTTCTATATCTGCATTGTTTATGTCAAAGAATATATTATCGCTACACTTGATCATATATCTTGCTGTTGTCGTGATACCTATAGGAACAGTAATATCTTGAGATCCGTCATTCGGTACACTGCTGGCTAGTGTTACGCTATAAGTGAATCCACCATCATAAGAGAGGAGAATATCTACATTCGCACAATTCACTGGTCCCTGGTCTGTATTAGCAACATCCCATTGTATAGTGACTGTCTCCGTTTCGGTCCATGTAGAGGCACTATTATTTGTATTGACAAGAAAAGGTCCTGCAGTATCATCCGTATCGACTATCATGTCGGTTTCCGTAGTACATCCCGCAGAATTCATATCTCCTATGTAATGAATATCTCTTACGGTTACTCTGAATTTCATTTCTCTTGTTACAGAAGGAAGGACTTCCCATATATCTGATGCATTGTTTATCGTTGTCGCAAGAGCAGGAAAATATCTAGTAGGTTCTAAGGTTGCAAATTTTGAACGAAAAGTTGGTCCCCCTCCGTTAGTTGAGAGTGGAGGCATATCAGCAACAGCATTATCCATTTGTTCCCAATTGTAGCTTAGGGTATCCCCACCATCAGCATCATTAGCAACCGCTTCTAACACAAAAGGAGTAGAAACAGGGATAACATAGTTACTTACTGGATCCACCGTAGGCGCATTATTACCGAAGGGTATCGTATTAAAACAGTTAGTGGAAGCAATCTCAGTTGCAATCTCTTGCAAGTTGATAGCATGAAAATATGCATCACTATTATTTTGGATATTAGGATTACATATGCCTGCATAGCCCATTATCGTGCTCGCCGAACCAGGCTCCATAGCTGAAGAGCCGTTACGGTTACAGCTATTATTTTGTGTATGATTACCACCGAACTGATGTCCCATTTCATGAGATACATAATCTATAGAAAATGGATCACCAACAGGGGCAGCTTGCCCTGTAACGCCACCCGCTTTTATATTATTGGAACAGACAGAACCTAGATAGGCAACACCACCTCCGCCTGTACTGAATACATGTCCTATGTCATAGTTGTTATTTCCTATTTCATTGTCTACAGTAATTTGGTTTTCTATTAACATATCTCCACCACTACCATTAGTATAAGGATCTGAATCCGGGTCGTAATAGAAAATAATGTCCGTATTTGCTACTAAGAGTAATCTTACTGTAAGCTCTTTCTCGTACACTCCATTGACTCTATTCATCACGGTGATTACCTCACTCATAACTATGGCTTCATCGGCAATAGACATAGCTCCATGGTAAATAGAATATTCTGCAGTTGTCGCAACTGCTAATCTATAGGTCCTTAGCTCACAATCACCCTGTCTCCACTGATCAGTATCCGTGCTCTTTTCTTTTACTTCCTTTTTTACCTTTTGTAATTCACAACTCCAAGCATGTGTTTGAGTATAATCCGCTTTCTTGTATATTATTCTAGTATCCCTATCATTCCGTTGATAGTGATCTATGAATGTCTGTTCGCCCAATTCAGAAATGACCGCTCGGAATCCTTTTTGTGTATAATCTATTCTGATTTTTCTTAATGGGTTAGAAAGAGATCTTCCGTAGAATGTTTTGAACTGAGCATATTTTTCCGCTAGAGCAGGCTCCATCATACTGAATTCTACAACTTCAAATTTATCTACAGTAGCATCTGATAACATGATGTCTACAATGGCGTTTTTTCCATTTTTCTGAGCTTCCCCTTCTAATCCTGCGGACCATAAAACCTCTTTCATGCTACTGTCATCTAGGTCAGCAATAACATATTTATTAGGCAAAATATCCCTTATTCCCTTGAAAGTAGTATCCTTTTCTCTAAGCTGATTCCAATTCTGCCCTATAGCTATATTGCTGAATACGCCTAGTAGCACTATTGCGGTGATTCTTATCATAGTTTGTATAGTTTATCTCAAATAAGGGGGAATAGTCTCAAAAGTAGTTAAATATTGTCACATTAGGAAATTAATATGTACGCTATAGAAAGTATAGATTGTAGATGAAAAGGAGTTTTACTAATAGAGCTTTTCTAGTCAATTAGAGAAATATAGTATCTTTAGTCTCTAAGCAAAACACATCGAGTATGGCGACGTATAGATTGACCGTAAATGAATCTTATTCATCAATGATAGAAGAAAAGCAAGCTCAAGACTTAGATCTTTTAACAGACGATGGATCTTCTTATCATCTTATTGATAAAAATAATTCTTACAAGATTCAGCTGCTAGGTTTTGACATAAACAATAAGCATATTCATGTTAAGCTAGCTGGTAAAGTGTTTGACATAATTATAGAAGATTCTTTTGACATACTAGCAAAAGATCTAGGTTTAAGTGCGGTAGTGAACAAAAAGATACAGGAGCTCAAATCTCCTATGCCTGGTCTTGTTCTAGAGGTCATGGCTAATCCTGGAGATACTGTACAAGAAGGTGATCCATTACTTATTCTGGAGGCAATGAAAATGGAAAATGTTATAAAGTCTCCAGCAGATGGGATAATAAAGGCCGTTCTTGTAAAACAGAAAGAGGCCATAGAGAAGTCACAGATCTTGATAGAATTTGAATAGTATGGAGCCTCAGATTTTAAGTTTATTTAAAGATGTATCTAAATTGGAATGGCTAACTAAGATCCAAAAAGATCTTAAAGGGAAAGCTATTGAGGACCTAGAGTTAGAAATATCTGAGTATATCAAAATAAGTCCATTTCTTCATAGGGAAGATGTAGATAATACTTTACTGTCCTACAGAAAGAAGAAAAACAATAGCTGGAATATCACAGAATTAATGTCAGTTAGTAATTGTGAGTTATCTAACAAGCAAGCCTTAAAATTTTTAAGCCTTGGGGTAAATGCTTTGGTATTCAGTTTAAAAGCAGAAACCTCTCTAGAAGATATAGAAAAGCTCCTTAAGGATATTCGGCTAGACTTCATAACGGTACATTTTATTTTACATGATATAGACCAATTATCTTTTGTAAATAATTATATTTCCTTTCTAGAAAGTAGCCAGTATGATTTGACAACTTTACAAGGCTCAGTTAGATCAACTCAGTTTCATAAAGAAAAATCTTATAAGTCTATCCAGCTATTAAGCGCTAGACTACCTAAGAATCGAAGTCTCTACATTAAGGAGGTAAATGACGGAGCGCTTAAACCAGATGAATCACTAGCTGATGTTTTACACACCTGCTATAATCAGTTAGACGTTCTGCTAGAGATGGGGCTTAGTGTAAAGGAGATAACTAATCAGTTTATTTTTTGTATAGAAGGTGGTCTATCTTATTTTACAGAAATAGCTAAGATTAGAGCCCTTAGGATTTTGGTGGATTTACTTTTCAGTGCTTATTCACAAGAAGTTTTGACATCTACCTATATAGAATACAGATCAGCTAACTATGCTGCGCATGATCATCCCGATTATAATAAGATACAAGTTACAACCCAGACGATGGCTGCGATAATAGGTGGAGCAAATGATATTTATGTCTCGGGAATAAATTTTGCAGATGATGCGGAAAAATTATTAGAGGACAGAAGAATTTACAATAACATACAGCATATTTTACAAATGGAAAGCTACCTAGATAGAGTAGTAGATCCTGCAGCCGGAAGTTATTACATAGAACAATTGACAGATAAGATAGCGGCATCAGCATGGGATCTTTTTAAGAAAAAAGTAAAAGTATAAAGTGAAGAAAATACTAATAGCTAACAGAGGAGAGATCGCCCTAAGAGTGATGCGGTCAGCGAAGAAGATGGGCATTACAACAGTCGCAGTATATTCGGAAATCGATAGGAATGCGCCACATGTTTTATTTGCTGATGAGTCTATTTGTCTAGGGCCAGCTCCCTCTAGCGAATCTTATTTATTAGGAGATAAGATTATAAAAGAATCCCTTAGGTTAGGTGTAGATGGTATACATCCAGGTTATGGTTTCTTAAGTGAAAATGCGCAGTTCGCTAAGAACGTAACAGATGCGGGTATTAAGTTTATTGGTCCTTCTCCTCATTCCATAAGAGTAATGGGAAGTAAGTTAGCGGCTAAAGAAACAGTAAAAGCCTACGATATCCCAATGGTGCCCGGAATAGATGAAGCGGTAGAAGATCCAGAGAAAGCGATAGAAATTGCTAAAGAAATAGGTTTCCCGATTTTGATAAAAGCATCTGCTGGTGGGGGAGGCAAGGGAATGAGAGTTGTAGAAAAATCTTCTGAATTAGCAGAACAAATGAAGCGCGCGATCAGTGAGGCGGAGTCAGCCTTTGGAGATGGTTCTGTATTTATAGAAAAGTATATAAGCAGTCCTCGACATATAGAAATTCAGATACTTGCAGATCAGCATGGCAAAACCTTATATCTTTTTGAGCGAGAGTGCAGCATACAGAGAAGACATCAGAAGGTTGTGGAAGAAGCGCCTTCCGTGGTTGTAGATGAAGATCTTAGAAAGCGTATGGGGGAGGCTGCAGTAAAAGTTGCGGAGTCTTGTAATTACGAAGGCGCTGGAACAGTAGAGTTTTTGTTAGATGAGCATAAGGATTTTTATTTTCTAGAGATGAACACTAGGCTACAGGTGGAGCATCCCGTTACGGAATTGATATCAGGTGTAGATCTTGTGGAAGAACAGATAAAAGTTGCAAGAGGGGAACATCTATCTATACAGCAAGAGGATCTGAAAATTAATGGTCATGCACTAGAACTCAGAGTTTATGCTGAAGATCCTAGAAATAATTTCTTACCTTCTATAGGTACATTGGAGGTTTATAAAAAACCAACGGGTGAGGGGGTGAGATTAGATGATGGATACCGAGAAGGAATGGATATCCCGATCTATTATGATCCTATGATTGCTAAGTTGGTAACACATGGTTCTACTAGAGCGGAGGCTATAAGGAAAATGGTAGAAGCTATTGCAGATTTTACTATAAAGGGTGTAGAAACGACGCTTGAATTTGGCACTTTTGTCTGTAAGCATGAGGCTTTCTTGTCAGGGAATTTTGATACTCATTTTGTCAAGAATTATTTTACACCGGAACGCATACAAGCAGCAGATGACGAACTAGCTGAGATTGCTGCGCAAGTAGCTTTGAATATATTCTTAGAAAAGAAAAAGACACTTATCATTCCTCATCACTAGATTGTAAAAGAATGGATTTTTCTAATATACCATATAAGCGGATAAAAAATAAGGTGGACACCTCGGAACAAGAAAGTTGGTCTACACCAGAGGGGATAAATATCAAAACTTCTTATGACGATACCGATCTTGCGGATGCAGAACATCTAGGTTTTGTATCAGGGATTGCACCGTATCTCAGAGGACCTTACAGTTCTATGTATACAGTAAGACCGTGGACAATAAGACAGTACGCAGGATTTTCTACAGCAGAAGCAAGTAATGCTTTCTACAGAAGGAATCTAGCGGCAGGGCAGAAAGGTTTGTCCGTAGCTTTTGACCTTGCAACGCATAGAGGATATGATTCAGATCATGAGCGTGTCGTGGGAGATGTAGGGATGGCGGGAGTTGCTATAGATTCTGTAGAGGACATGAAAATACTGTTTGATCAGATTCCTCTTGATAAGATGAGTGTATCCATGACGATGAACGGAGCGGTGATTCCTATTATGGCATTTTTTATTGTTGCAGCAGAAGAACAAGGTGTGACAACTGATTTGCTAAGTGGTACCATCCAGAATGATATACTCAAAGAATTTATGGTTAGGAATACCTATATCTATCCTCCATCATCTTCTATGAAAATCATCGCTGACATATTCAAATATACAGCAGCACATATGCCTAAGTTTAATTCTATAAGTGTAAGCGGTTATCACATGCACGAAGCCGGTGCTCCAGCAGCACTTGAGCTTGCCTACACGCTTGCAGATGGACTAGAATATATAAGAACGGGAATCGATGCAGGTCTTGCTATAGATGATTTTGCTCCTAGGATTTCTTTTTTCTGGGGTATAGGTATGAATCATTTTATAGAGATCGCTAAGATGAGAGCGGCCAGAGTTTTGTGGTCAAAAATAGTGAGTCAGTTTCACCCATCTAATCCTAAGTCATCGATGCTAAGGACGCATTGCCAGACCTCTGGTTGGAGTCTGACAGCTCAGGATCCATATAACAATATAGCTAGAACATCGGTGGAAGCTATGGCTGCAGTACTAGGAGGAACACAGTCGTTACATACTAATTCGCTAGATGAGGCACTGGCTTTACCTACAGATTACTCTGCTAAAATAGCTAGAGATACACAGAAGTATATACAATCTAGTACAGAGGTAACTAGAGTTGTAGATCCATGGGGAGGGTCATATTATGTAGAATACCTAACTGACCAAATTATAGAGAAATCCTGGGAGCTGATAGAAGAAATAGAAGAATTAGGTGGTATGGCAGCGGCAATAAGTAAGGGCGTGCCAAAGATGAAGATAGAAGACGCAGCGGCAAGAAAGCAGGCAAGGATAGATAGCGGATTAGACAAGATAGTAGGGGTAAATGTTTTTCCCAAGGAAATAGATGAGGATATAGATGTCCTAGAAGTTAATAACTCCAAAGTAAGAAAAGAACAAATAGATAAGATAAAACAGATCAAGAATACAAGAGATAACACTGCCGTTAAGCAGGCCCTGGGTAAGCTTACAGAAATAGCCTCATCTGGAGAAGGAAATTTGTTAACCCAAGCCGTAGTTGCCGCAAGACATCGAGCGACCCTTGGAGAAATATCTAGTGCAATGGAATCAGAATTTGGAAGATATAAAGCAGTGACACAATCCGTAAGTGGGGTGTATTCTAATGAGATAAAGCAAGACAGTTCTTTTCTGGAAGCTAGATTAGTTGCAGATAGATTTGCCGAAAAATTTGGTAGGCGTCCTAGAATCATGGTAGCTAAGTTAGGGCAAGACGGACATGATAGAGGGGCTAAAATTATAGCTACAAGTTTTGCTGATATAGGTTTTGATGTAGATATAGGACCCTTGTTTCAGACACCAGCGGAAGCAGCAAGGCAGGCAGCAGAAAATGATGTACATATACTAGGTATATCTTCCTTAGCTGCTGGTCATAAGACCTTAGTTCCAGAAACAATTAAGGCACTCGAAAAAATAGGACGAGGTGATATATTATTAATATGTGGAGGCGTGATTCCTCCTAAGGATTATGATTTTTTATTTGAAGCAGGAGTCGCAGGTGTATTTGGTCCAGGTACCATTATATCTAAAGCGGCTATAGAAATATTAGAAATTCTGATGAACGATTAGTTATGAAAGAGACATATAAAATACTGAATAAGAAGCTAGAGCAGTCTAGATTAGGCGGAGGTGAAGAGCGTATAAAAAAACAACATGCTAAGGGTAAACTTACAGCGAGGGAGCGTATACATTTTCTGATAGACGAAGGAACATTCGAGGAGATCGGTGCGTTGGTAACACATCGGACAAAGGACTTCGGCATGGAATCGCAAATTTTTCTTGGTGATGGAGTGATAACAGGGCATGGCTTAGTGAATGGTAGATTGGTATACGTTTTCGCACAGGATTTTACAGTCTTTGGAGGGTCTCTATCAGAAACGCATGCAGAGAAAATTTGTAAAATAATGGACCTTGCAATGAAGACAGGTGTGCCGTTAATAGGGCTGAATGATTCTGGAGGAGCACGTATCCAAGAAGGGGTACGTTCACTAGGAGGCTATGCAGATATATTTTATAGGAATGTCCGATCCTCTGGTGTTATACCTCAGATATCTGCTATCATGGGACCTTGTGCAGGGGGAGCAGTGTATTCGCCTGCGATTACAGATTTCACGCTGATGGTAGAGGACACAAGTTACATGTTTGTGACTGGTCCTAACGTCGTAAAAACGGTAACTAATGAGGAAGTAAGTTCTGAAGAACTAGGAGGAGCAAGCACGCATTCTACAAAGTCGGGGGTAACGCATCTTACGAGTTCTAATGATCTAGAATGTATAGCAGATATAAAAAGATTATTGAGTTACATGCCTCAGAATTGTCATGAAAAAACTCCAGAAAAAAGATACGAACTAAAAGAAGAAATAAGAGAAGCGTTGGAAACTATTATTCCAGAAAGTGCTAACCAGCCCTATGATATGCATGATGTCATCAAAGGGATTACAGACGAGGATTCTTTTATGGAGATCCATAAAGATTTTGCAGAGAATATAATTGTCGGTTTTGCAAGATTAGCAGGAAAAAGTATAGGGATAGTCGCTAACCAACCAATGCATCTTGCAGGTTGCTTAGATGTTAATAGTTCTAAGAAAGCCGCTAGGTTTACTAGGTTTTGCGACTGCTTTAATATTCCGTTGTTGGTACTTGTAGATGTACCTGGGTTTTTACCAGGTACAGATCAGGAATGGAATGGTATCATTGTAAATGGAGCAAAATTGTTATATGCTCTTAGCGAGGCAACTGTTCCTCGTATAAGTCTTATAACAAGAAAAGCATATGGTGGCGCCTACGATGTGATGAATTCTAAACACATCGGAGCAGATTTTAACTACGCTTGGCCTTCTGCAGAGATAGCTGTTATGGGAGCGAAAGGTGCAAGTGAAATTATCTTTAGAAATGAAATAAAGAAAGCTGTAGATCCTCAAGCTAAGTTAGAGGAGAAAGAAAAAGAATATGCTGACCTCTTTGCTAATCCTTACTCCGCAGCACAAAGAGGTTTTATCGACGAAGTTATTTTCCCTAGAGAAACACGACGAAAATTAATAAGGGCATTTGCCGTTCTAGAAAATAAGGTGGACGAATTACCCTACAAGAAGCATGGAAATATTCCTTTGTAATAATCTACCTATTATTTCCTAGGATTATCTATTTATGTATCATTATAACTTACATAAGTCTATTGCAAGTGGTTTTACCTATTTTAGTTTACTTAGTTTATAATAGGCGTACCCAAGGATTTTTTATTTAGACCTCTGTAACTACTCAGTTGAAAATAGGCAATCTCAAAGGCATGATTTACACCAACATATCAAATAACAAAGGCGTATTATTAATATGCTGAAACTCGAAATCTGATTGTTCTAGTCTTTCTAAAAGAGGTTTATAATCAATTTTATCCCTGAGTTCTATACCAACCATGGCAGGGCCACTTTCTCTATTATGTTTCTTTGTATACTCAAAATGAGTTATGTCATCATTAGGCCCTAGAATATCCAAAAACTCTTTTAGTGCTCCAGCTCTTTGTGGAAATCTAATAATAAAATAGTGTTTCTTTCCTTCGTAAAGTAAAGACCGTTCTCTTATTTCTTGTGTTCTTGTTATATCATTATTACCACCGCAGATAATGATGCCTACGTTTTTGCTTTTTATCTTTTCTTTATAGAAATCCAATGCAGCAATGGAGACGGCACCGGCAGGCTCTACAACTATGGCCTCATCGTTATAAAGATCTAATATAGAGGTACATATTTTTCCTTCAGGAACAGCAATATATTCATCCATTATCTCTTTACAAATAGAAAAAGTTTTATTTCCTATTTCTTTTACAGCAATGCCATCAGCGAATGTATCTATCTGTTCTAACCTATGTACCTGGTTGTACTCTAGAGATTTTCCTAATGCGGCGGCGCCTGCCGCTTCCACTGCAATGATCTTTGTATGTGGACTGAGTTGTTTGAAATAAGAGCCTACTCCAGAAATAAGTCCACCACCACCTACGGCTACTAAGAGATAATCCAATTGTGGTAAGTTACAATCTAGCATTTCGGCAGCTATTGTTCCCTGGCCAGCGATCACCTCATCGTCGTTAAACGGATGAATAAATGCTGCAGATCTGGAGATGGAATCTTCCTTGGCTCGGGCGTATGCATCGTCGAAATTGTCACCATGCAATATGATAGATACCCAAGATTTCCCAAACTGCCTCACCTTCTTTATTTTCTGTTTAGGCGTAGGATTAGGCATGTATATATTCGCCTTGATTTCTAGTAGTGAGCAAGCTAAAGCCACACCTTGTGCATGATTGCCCGCACTAGCACATACGACACCATTTACAAGCTTAGATGAGGGGAGTGATTTTATTTTATTATATGCTCCCCTTATTTTAAATGACCTAACAATCTGCATATCTTCTCTCTTAAGGAATAGCTGACAGTCGTATTTTTCTGAGAGGCCATAGTGCTCCATATAAGGTGTTTCTATGACAACATCTTTAAGTCGTTTTTGGGCTAGTCTTATAGCCTCGATGGAAATTAGTTTAGATTTTTCTTTTACAATTTCCATCTAATTCTTAGGTCTAAGACTTCTTACTACTTTTCCTGTTTTCCACATTTCTGATTCTCTCAGCTCAGCAAGTTCTGCATCTAACTTATCTCTATAGTCAGACTGACTATTGCTATCTATAGATAACTGAGCTTCATTTCCACTTTCTACACTGTCATATAACTCCTCGAATACTGGTGCTACGGCATCTCTAAATTTTTTCCACCAATCCAGTGCACCTCTCTGCGCTGTCGTGGAACAATTAGCGTACATCCAGTCCATACCGTTTTCTGCTACGAGAGGGTATAATGATTCTGTAGCTTCTTCTACCGTTTCATTGAAGGCTTCTGATGGGGAGTGACCTCTTCTTCTGAGTAGGTCATATTGTGCAGCAAACAATCCTTGTATAGCGCCCATGAGACTTCCTCGTTCTCCTGTAAGATCACTATATACCTCTTTCTTAAATGTTGTTTCGAATAGATAACCAGAACCGATTCCGATGCCTAGAGCTACAACTCTATCTTTCGCCTTACCTGTAGCATCCTGGAATATAGCATAACTAGAGTTGAGACCTTTCCCTGCAAGAAATAATCTCCTGAGACTCGTACCTGATCCCTTAGGTGCTGCTAATATCACATCCACATCTGCAGGTGGAATAATGCCCGTTCTTTCTTTATAAGTTATCCCAAAACCGTGAGAAAAGTAGAGTGCTTTCCCAGCAGTCAAATAGGGCTTAAGTGTAGGCCATACAGAAATCTGCGCAGCATCAGATAATAAGTATTGTATGATCGTTCCTTTTTCTGCCGCCTCCTCTATGGAAAATAAGGTTTTTCCAGGAACAAATCCATCTGCTACCGCTTTATCATAGGATGCAGACGGTTGTCTCTGTCCTACAATAACGTTGAATCCATTGTCTCTTAGATTGAGCGCTTGACCTGGTCCTTGGACACCATATCCTATGATGGCTATCGTTTCGTCCTTTAGTGTTTCTCTTGCTTTTTCTAAGGGAAATTCATCACGAGTAACTACATTTTCATCTGATCCTCCAAAATTTAATACTGCCATGTTTATTTTTTTTTTATTTTTTTAATTCAATTGTTTTCTTCTATTTCTCTTAAGTATGCATTTAGTCTTTCCATAGGTTTAACGATAGCTACCTTTCCTGAGCGGACAAATTCGTATATACCTGTTTTTTTAAGTTCTGTCAATAAAGCTTCTGTTTCCTCCTTATGGCCTGTTTTTTCTATTACGATATATTCTGATTCTATAGTGAGAATTCTAGCATTATGTTTTCTGATCATTCGCTCTAATTCTTCTCCATTAAAAAAACCTTCGCTAGGAATTTTATACAAGGCTATCTCCTGAAAAACTAGATCCTTATTTTCGTAATAAAAAGACTTCAGTACATCTATCTGTTTATCTATCTGTGCTACCAACTTTCTGACATTATCATTACTTTCTATTACAGTAATAGTTATCCTGTGGATTCCTGCCATGGATGATTTAGATGCACTTAGGCTTTCTATGTTGATATGCCTTCTAGTAACGATGCCGATCACCCTACTAAGTATCCCCGTTTTATTTTCTGAGTATACAGTTATAGTAAATTCTTTAGTCATAATTTTCGATTCTTGATTATTCTAAAACGATTTCATGAACAGCTTTTCCTGAAGAGATCATAGGAAATACATTTTCTTCTTTTTCTACCATAACATGTAAAAGATATGGGCCATTATAAGCTAACATTTCTTTTATACCGTCTTCTAGATTTTCAGCCTTCACAATCTTTCTTCCTTGGACTCCGAAGCCATCGGCAATTTTGACAAAATCAGGATTCTGTAATTCCACAAAAGAATAGCGTCGATCAAAAAATAATTCTTGCCATTGTCTCACCATACCTAAATGTTCGTTGTCTAAGATAACAATCTTAGTTGCTATATTCCATTGGCTACAAACACCTAGTTCCTGCAGCGTCATCTGGAATCCGCCATCTCCTATGAAAGCGATGACCTCTTTCTCAGGTCTGGCTAGTTTTGCTCCGATAGCAGCAGGAAGACCAAATCCCATTGTCCCAGCACCACCGCTGGATATCCATAAGTTCTTATCCTTATATTCATAATATCTAGCTGCTAGCATCTGGTGTTGTCCTACATCCGTAACTACTATTGCTTCGCCCATCGTTGCATCAGAAATATCTCTTATAACACGACCCATTTTTAATATACCCGTTTTATTTTTCTTGAGATCTCTTCTTATAACTTTAGCATTTTCTTTCTTTTCACAAGCTTCAAATTCCTTTAGCCACTTAGGGTAACTTTTCTTTTTACATAATTTACTAAGTGCAATAATGGCATCCTTTGCATCAGCAAGAACCGCCACATCAGCCTGTACATTCTTATTTATTTCTGATGGATCTATTTCTATATGTATGACCTTTGCTTGTTTAGCATACCTGTTTAGATCTCCTGTTACTCTATCATCGAATCGCATACCTATCGCAATGAGCACGTCGCATTCATTCGTTTTTATATTAGGACCATAGTTTCCATGCATACCTAGCATACCTGCAAATAAAGGATGGTTGTTGTTGATGGAAGATAGACCATGTATGGTACATCCGACAGGTATTCCTGTCTTCTCTATAAATGATTTGAATTCATCATGAGCCTTAGCGATTTGTATTCCCTGACCTGCAAGTATAAACGGTTTCTTAGCCTTATTTATAAGCCCTGCCGCAGCCTTTAATGCTACGGTATCTAGTTTAGGCTTCGGGTGATAACTTCTTATATAATCTAGCTTTTTATATCGGAATGGAATTTCTGCAAACTGTGCATCCTTTGTTATGTCAATAAGTACGGGGCCAGGTCTTCCTGAGTTCGCGATATAGAAAGCCTTGGCTAGAATTTCAGGTATCTCCTCAGCCTTTGTTATTTGATAATTCCACTTGGTAATAGAGGTACTACAGCCTATAACATCCACCTCTTGGAAAGCATCAGAACCTAGTAGGTGACTATATACCTGTCCCGTGATACACACAAGTGGGGTAGAGTCCATAAGGGCATCTCCTAATCCAGTAAATAGATTTGTTGCTCCAGGGCCTGAAGTTGCAAAGACAACCCCTGTTTTTCTTGACGCTCTGGCATATCCTTGTGCAGCATGTATAGCCCCTTGTTCATGTCTAGTAAGAATATGTTGTATCTTTTTTTGATAGAAATAGAGACTATCATAGATAGGCATAATAGCTCCACCTGGATATCCAAAAACAAGATCTACACCTTCTTTAATAAGCGCTTTTAGGACAGCTTCAGAACCCGCAATCGTTTTCTTTTTTGCTAATTGTTTGTTGTTAGGTTTCTTTTTCAGTAATGTTTTTTCTGTACTCATAATCCTTATTAATTTTAAAACTCATCTGTAACACATCCTTCGCTCGCTGAAGAAACAGTATGCCTATATTTTTTTAAAAATCCAGTAACTTCTTTTTTAGGTTTCACCCAGTTCAGTTTTCTTTTTGCTATCGTTGCGTCGTCTAGATCAGCAGAGATAGATTTATTCTCTACATCTATTGTGATGAGATCTCCGTCTTCTAGTAAGCCTATAAGACCGCCTTCATAAGCTTCAGGAGTAATATGCCCTACAACAAAACCATGCGTTCCTCCAGAAAATCTTCCATCAGTTATCAAGGCAACTTTATCACCCAGTCCAGCACCCATAATAAGGCCAGTAGGCTTTAGCATTTCAGGCATACCCGGTGCTCCTTTTGGTCCAGAATGTCTAATCACAATTACGGATCCTTCGGGAATTTTACGCTCTTGTATCGCTAGGTTAGTATCTGCTTCTGATTCAAAAACTTTTGCGGTTCCTTTAAATAGTAAGCCCTCTTTTCCTGTAATTTTTGCTACAGATCCTTCACTAGCTAGATTGCCATATAATATCTGTAAATGACCTTCTTTTTTGATAGGGTTTGTTACTGGGTATATTACTTTCTGTCCTTTCTTCAGGCCATCTAGTTCTTGTAAGTTTTCCTCTATTGTTTTTCCAGTTACTGTCTTGCAAGTTCCATCTAACAAACCTTCTTGCAACATCAGCTTCATGACTGCAGGTACTCCACCAGCGTTATGTAAATCTTGCATCATGTATTTTCCGCTAGGTTTAAGATCAGCCAGAAAAGGTGTTGTTGTGCTTATTTCCTGGATATCTTTTAGATTTAGATTTATGTCAAATGCCTTAGCGATAGCGATCATATGTATGACAGCGTTAGTAGACCCGCCGAGAACAGTAATAAGTCTTAAAGCATTAACTATAGATTTCCGTGTTACGATATCTCTAGGTTTAAGATCTAGCTGCAATAGGTTTTTCATAGCCTTTGCTACCTTCGTATATTCTTCGTTTTTTTCCTTACTCGCTGCTGGATTAGATGCATTGTAAGGCAGTGCCATTCCCATCGCCTCTATTGCTGATGACATCGTGTTAGCGGTAAACATTCCGCCACATGCACCAGGCCCAGGACAAGCTTTTTCTATTATTTGTTGAAGATCTTTTTTATCTAAGTTTCCAGCAATATTTTCTCCTAATGCTTCGAAAGTAGATATGATGGATAAGTCTTTTTCCTTGTGACAACCAGGTGCTATTGTACCTCCAAATACAAGGATACTTGGCCTATTTAATCGACCCAAGGCCATCATCGCTCCTGGCATATTTTTATCACAACCTACTACGGTTACAAGACCATCGTACCACTGGGCAGATGTTACAGTTTCTATGGAATCTGCTATAATATCTCTTGAAGGAAGAGAATATCTCATTCCTGACGTCCCCATAGAAATACCATCACTGACACCTATCGTATGAAAAACTAATCCTATTAAGTTTTCTTTGTTTATTGCGCTTCTTATATCTGTAGCCAGTCCGTTAAGATGCATGTTACATGGATTGCCTTCCCACCCTGTACTGGCTACACCTATCTGTGGTTTTTTTAGATCTTCCCTGCTTAGTCCTATGGCATGCAGCATTGCCTGAGCAGCTGGTTGTGTTGGATCGGAAGTTACATGTTTACTATATTTATTTAATTGCATATTTCGTTTTGATGTAAAAAAAAAGCTATTCTCATGGAGAATAGCTTTCTATATTTTATGTAGACATACTATACTCCTGTTAGCTAGGTAATAATTACTATGCTAATAATGACAACAGAAATAATAATATGTAATGAGTTCTTCATTCTGCATGCAATATATGCTTTTCTTTTTTTGATCACAATTATTTTTACATTTTTTTAAATCACCGAACTTTGCTTATTCTCATACCTTTCTAACACACTTTCTCCTGCGTCCACTATGTAGCTTATAATATCTCCAATATCAGAACAGGAGTATGACTTTTCCTCTATAAGCTCTTCCGAAAGTATTCCATTGTGGATGCAGAGTTCTACAGCAGAGCGTACTTCTTGTGCTTCGTCCACTAACTTAAAATCTTCTAACATCATAGCGACAGAAAGAATCATCGCAATAGGATTAGCTACGTTTTTGTTTGCTGCTTGGGGGTAGGATCCATGGACAGGCTCATACATTTTAGATTGAGTTCCTATAGACGAAGAGGGGAGAAGTCCTATAGATCCGCAAAGGACACTTGCTTCATCTGATAAGATATCACCGAACATATTAGATGTTACAATAACGTCAAACCTTGATGGATTCAGAATCATCTGCATAGCAGCATTATCTATAAACATATATTCTACATCTATCATAGGGAAATCTGCTTCCATATCCTGGACGACTGATCTCCATAGTCTTGAACTCTCTAGAACATTTGCTTTGTCAACTAAACATAATTTATTTTTCCTTCTACTTGCTTCTTGGAATGCTAGTCTGGCTATTCTTTCTATTTCGTACCTATGGTAAATACATAGATCTGACGAAAAATCTGTAGTTTTCTTTTTCTCTCCAAAATATATTCCTCCCGTTAGTTCACGATAAATTACAAGATCTACACCTTCCAGTCTTTTTTGTTTTATAGGAGAAAGATAACTCAGGCTAGGATATATTTTTAATGGGCGGATGTTTGCATATAATCCTAGTTCCTTTCTGAGTTTCAGTAATCCTTGTTCTGGTCTTACAGTAGATGCTGGGTTGTTATCATACTTAGGGTCACCAATAGCTCCTAGGATAACAGCATCTGATTTCTTACATAAAGAAACCGTCTCGTCACTCAGCGATGTTCCTGTTTTTTCTATAGAACAAGCTCCTATATCACCATGAGTCAATATAAATTCATGACCATACTTCAGTGCAATAGTATCTAAGACTTTTATGCCTTCTTGTACAACCTCTGGACCTATACCATCACCAGCTAATACACTTATATTCTTTTTCATACTTTTCTAAAATATAATTTGTTTTTGCTCAAAATCTTCAATTTCTTCTTTGATAGAAAGTAAGTAATCTATATCATCATAACCATTAAGAAGGCATTCTTTTTTGTAGGTATCTATGTCAAAGGCATATTGTATATCAGAGTTTTCTATATACAGAATTTGTTCCTCTAGGTTGATACGGAAGATGGTATTTATATCCGCTTCTATAGTCTCGAAAATTGTATTCAATTCCTTGTCATCTAATTGGATAGGAAGAATACCATTGTTAAGAGCATTACCTTTGAAAATATCCGCAAAAAAGCTAGATATTACAACTCTAAATCCATAATCTGCCAACGCCCAAGCAGCATGTTCTCTGCTAGAACCGCATCCAAAATTTTTCCCTGCCACAAGGATACATCCCTTATATAAGTCATTATTCAAAACGAAATCAGGAATTTTATGATTAGATCTATCATATCTCCAATCTCTAAATAGATTTTCTCCAAAATTTTCTTTAGAAATTGATTTAAGAAATCTAGCAGGAATTATCTGATCTGTATCGATGTCTTCTATAGGTAGAGGAACTGCCGTAGATTTTATTTCAACAAACTTATCCATGAACTAATTCTTTACGTACATCTACAATTTTGCCATTTACAGCAGCAGCGGCAGCCATAAGTGGACTAGCTAATATTGTCCTTGCTCCCTGTCCTTGCCTTCCTTCAAAATTTCTGTTAGAAGTAGACACACAGTATTCTCCAGAAGGAATCTTATCTTCATTCATAGCAAGACAGGCAGAACATCCCGGTTGTCTGAACTCTATTCCAGCCGCTCTGAACGTATGATCTAGTCCTTCTTCTACAACTTGCTTTTCTACTAGTTTCGACCCCGGAACGATCATAGCATTTACGTGGTCAGCTTTCTTTTTATCCTTTAGATAATTCGCTACAGCACGAAGGTCTTCTATTCTACTATTTGTACATGACCCTATGAATACATGTTGTATTTTTTTGCCGACCAAATGTTCACCAGATGAGAATCCCATGTAATCCAATGCTTTTTGATTAGGCTCATTTTCAGGAATATGATCCTCTATATTTATACCCATACCTGGATTAGTACCGTAGGTAATATAAGGGCCTATATCTTCCGCATTAAAATAATACTCTTTATCAAATTTTGCTCCTTGATCTGATTTTAGTGAATTCCAGAACTTAGCTGCTTTATCAAAATCATCACCCTGAGGTGCAAACTTCCTACCTCTTATATAATCTTCTGTTATTTTATCAGGCGCTATCAGACCCCCTCTGGCTCCCATTTCTATTGACATATTACATACAGTCATTCTTGCCTCCATGGACATCGATTGTATCGTACTACCAGCATATTCTACAAAGTGCCCTGTCCCTCCAGCTACGCCAAGTTTTGATATGATATAGAGTATAATATCTTTCGCACCTACACCTGTTTGTACTGCACCATCTACCTGTATTCGCATAGTTTTAGGTCTATCGAGAATAAGCGTTTGGCTGGCGAAAACTTGCTCCACCTGAGAAGTGCCTATTCCGAAAGCAATAGTACCAAAGGCACCATGTGTAGAAGTGTGGCTGTCTCCGCAAACTATAGTCATGCCAGGTCTTGTTATACCTAATTCTGGGCCTATGACATGCACGATGCCTTGATGTTCTGATCCTAGGCCATACAGTTCTACATTGTGAGATGCGCAATTGGAGCTAAGTGTGTCTACCTGTTTCCTAGACAAAGGTTCAGTAATTTCAAGATGCTGATTTATAGTAGGAACATTGTGGTCAGCTGTTGCAATAGTTTTATCAGTTCGAAATACTTTTATATTACGTTTATCTAATCCTGCGAAAGCCTGGGGACTAGTCACCTCGTGTATGAAATGTCTATCTATGTAGATGACAGATCTACCTCCAGTTATGGATTTTACTACATGGCTATCCCATATTTTGTCAAATAAGGTTTTAATCATTTATACGCTAATTGAAAATTGTGTATTTAGTAATCCATATAATTCTGTTGGGCTTACTTCTTTTTGTAAGTCGGCCATAGCAATAAAATCTTTATAAGCAATATCTAGTTGATCTTTACTTAGTTCAAATCCTATTTCTTTTGCTTTGTATGCTATGGCAGCCCTGCCGGACCTTGCGGTAAGGATGATAGAAGATTTATCTACACCTACATCCGCAGGATTTATAATTTCATAATTTTCTCTTCTTTTTATAACTCCATCTTGATGGATACCAGAAGAATGTGCAAAAGCATTTTCTCCCACTATAGCCTTATTTGCTTGCACGGGCATACACATGCTCTCTGCAACGAGTTTACTTAGCTTGTTAAGCTGTCTGCTATCTATTCCAGTTGAAAAAGTATTTCCTAATCTATGCTTAAGTATCATGACGACTTCTTCTAGTGCAGTATTCCCTGCACGTTCTCCTATTCCATTGATCGTACATTCTATTTGTCGAGCTCCATTTTCTACGGCAGCGATAGAGTTAGCTGTGGCCATACCTAGATCGTTATGACAGTGCGCAGAAATAATACAGTCATCTATTCCTGTCACATTTTCTTTCAGGAACTTTATCTTTTCTCCAAATTCTAGAGGTAAGCAATATCCTGTAGTATCAGGTATGTTAAGAACGGTGGCTCCGGCATTGACAACAGCTTGTATAACCTTAGCCAGATACTCGTTATCTGTTCTACCTGCATCTTCTGCATAGAATTCTACATCTTCTACAAACGATTTCGCATATTTTACAGCATCAGAGGCACGTTGGATAATTTTTTCTGGAGTTGATTTAAACTTATATTTTATATGCATTTCAGAAGTTCCGATACCCGTATGTATTCTCGGTAATACAGCATCCTTTATGGATTCCGCGGCTACTTCTATATCTTTTTTAACAGCCCTTGATAATGCGCACACAGCTGTGTTTTTGAGTGCTTTAGAAATGTCCTGTACCGAAGCAAAATCACCTGGGCTGGATATAGGAAAGCCAGCCTCTAGTACATCTACTCCTAGTTTTTCTAGTGCTAAAGCAACATGAAGTTTTTGTTGTCTATTCAGCTTGCATCCGGGTACTTGTTCTCCATCTCTGAGGGTGGTGTCGAAAATATATACTTTATCTGTAGGCATATTTTACTAAGGATTTATCTTATTATTAACCTTTCAAATATATTGTAGATAATGTAATGTATGGAATGTTTATTTTTTCAATCTACATTCTTTAAAAACTAATATTTTGATGCAAACAATTGATTTACAGTAAACTAGAATACGTTTATTTACAATGCCTAAGCAACAAACAGATTTTCTCTTACAGCTAATTTTGAGCATGACCAGTGCTGAAAAAAGAAGTTTTAGGTTGTATGTCAAACGAAATTCGCCGAAGGGTGAGATTTTATTTCTACAGCTTTTCGATATTCTAGATAAGGATAAGGAGTACAAGGCCGATAAAATATTAATAAAATTACCTAAGGTTAAACGTGTGCAATTATCTAATCTTAAAGCAAATCTATACCAGCAATTACTAACCTGTCTCAGGTTGATAAAAACGAAGAAGATAGATGAAATTAAAGCAAGAGAATTAACTGACTTTGCTAAGATACTGTATGATAAAGGTATGTATCGTGCTTGCTTAGAGATTTTAGAAAAAGCAAAGAAACTAGCCATAGACATAAATTTTGAAACACTTATACTAAGTATTATTTACTTTGAAAAAAGAATAGAGTCTCAGCATATCACGGGTAGTATGGCTAATCGCGCTTTAGATCTTAGCAATGAAAGTACAGACCTTATAGATGATCTAAAATTGACAAATGATTTATCTAATCTTTCATTATTGTTATATGGTCGATATCTTAAAAATGGATTAGTTAGAGATGTAGATGATTATGATAAACTTTCTAGCTTCTTTAGATCTAATCTTCCTGAGCGAGATAATAAAGATTTAAATTTTTATCAAAGCTTATATCTCTACCAAAGTTATGTCTGGTTTTACAATATGACACATGAATTTAGCTTATATTATAAGTATGCACAGAAATGGTTGGATCTTTTTCATGAAACACCAGGTTCAGAAATTAAAGAAACACCACAATATTTTAAAGGATTACATAATCTTTTGAATGCTTTATTTATGCTCCAGCGCGAGGATAGATTTTTCAAGGCATACGAAGAGCTTAAAGATTTTGACATAGAGCAAAAAACAAATGTAACTAGAAACGAAAAATCATTATGGTATCTTTTTACTAATGTCCATTTGCTAAATAGAATATTTCTAACAGCGGATTATAAAGAAGGGGTGAAATCTATCTCTGATCTAGAAGAGGCTCTAAGTAATAATACATTTAACTGGGATAGCAATAGAAATTTAGTTTTCTATTACAAGATTGCTTGTGTTTATTTCGGTAATGGTCAGTTAGAGAAATCTATAGATTACCTTAATAAAATTACAAGTAATTACCTTGCTGAACTGAGGGTAGATATTCAGTGTTATGCGAGAATTCTAAATCTTGTTGCGCACTTTGACTTAGGTAATGAAGAACATGTAAATTATCAGGTAAAGTCGGTCATAAGATTTCTGTCTAAGACAAAAGAACATGAAGCGATGCAAATAGAAATATTGAAATTTCTAAAACGTACAACTCAGATGCGTTCGACTAATATGTCAATGGAGTTTAGCAATCTAAGAGATAAACTTATTCTTCTTTCTAAAGATAAGTATCAACAGAGAGCCTTTTTCTATTTCGATATTATTAGTTGGCTAGAATCCAAGATTCAGAATAGAACCATTCAAGAAATTATCAGTGATAAAAGAATCCTCAGACTTAAGTAAAAATAATAATAGATGAAAGTAGTTATGCAAGGCTATCCGGGATGTTTTCATCAGGAAGCAGCGAATTTGTATTTTAGAGGAGCTGAGATAGATTTTGTTCCTGCCATAACTTTTGATGAATTAGCGTGGTTTTTACAAAAGGACACTACGATCGATTATGGGATAATGGCTATAGAGAATAATATCGCAGGTAGTATTTTACAAAATTATAGAATACTTCGTGAATTTAATTTTCGAATAATTGGAGAGATTTATCTACCCATACATCATAATATTATGTGTTTACCAGGGCAAACAATAGAACAGATTTTTGAGGTTCATTCTCATCCAATGGCATTGAATCAGTGTCTTAAGTATTTACAAAACTATAAGCATATTAAATTAGTTGAGAAGGAAGATACCGCACTGAGTGCCAAAATGATATTTGATGACCAGATCCTTGGGGTAGCAAGCATAGGGAGCAAATCTTCTTCCGAATTATACAAGCTAGATATTCTTGATCACTGTATCGAAACATGTACTAATAATTATACAAGATTTTTTATTTTACAACGAGCTGGACTCATTATTCCTGATGGAGATTTTAATAAATCTTCCATTTATATTCAAGTTGATAATGAGCGGGGAAGCTTACTAAAAGTACTTGAAGTAGTATATAATCATAATATTAACTTAAGTAAGTTACAGTCCTTTCCAGTTGCAGGTGAGATTAAGCAGTATTTCTTTTATTTAGATTTAGATTTTGAAAATCTAGAGAATTATAATAACTTGATAGATGTTCTTAAAGATCATACCTCAAAACTAGAAGTTTTAGGTGTTTATTATGATGGTTGGTCAAAATAATAAGCACAGTGTGTGATAAATTCTATGGAACTTTTTTTATTCGTAATTAGCTGATATATATTACAATATACATATAGTAATATAAAATATAAAATATTAGACAAATTATATAGTGGTTATCGCTGTATGATGCGTCTTATTAGGTATGGAGTAAGTTGATAAACTTGGTCCTAGCTTAACATTGTAGATTTAACACCCTTAAATACAACACCTATGCGTTTTGAAACTAGATTTCAAGCAAAAAGTTTGATATATCGTAATTTCGTTCTATTTCTTTCATTAATTTTACCATTCCTCCTTCATTCTGAAGGTATTCAGCAAGCCGCACCTTCTAGTACAGATGTTGTCTGGCTTAATGTGGACGACAATAACTTCGGTAACTTTGCAGCCTATGGTTCCTCTAGTACAACAAGTGGACTTGCTATAACAGTTAAGGCAGGTGAGTGTATATATCTTGGTTTATCAGCGGGTTCTACCTCTACTGTAGAGACTAATTTTGGTGATGCATATAACTTTAGATTGGTTAATTCTGCTGGCAATGTAGTTCACGGACCCTTTACTGTCGACAATACTAATCAGAACGTTAATAATTGGAATCAAGCAGCAGGTCCTACAGAGTTGGGAGTTGCTGGTGGATATGCCGTCACCGCATTAAGTGGAGGCGAGTTAATATATAAGTTTTGTCCAGCTGCAGCTGGTGATTACTGGATAGAGTTTAGTGATGATGGTACCCAGTCTATCCCCTTATGGGACTTTACTGTTGGTGATCCTAATACAGGTGTAATTGAATCAGGTAGAGTATATTCTCAAAATTGGTCTTTCAGAACACCTCCTGATGGATTGGCTGCTGGAACAATTTGTAATTTTTTCCAAAGACCATTTAATGGTACACTTTTCTCTTATACCTCAGATGGGTTTGTTTCTAAAATTGATTTCCAAGATTCAGGGTTAAGAGGTCTCACCTTCAACGTGGCTTTTGATTCAGACGGGCCAGGAACTGTTGGAGGTTTGGCGGATAGGAGAAAGTCCATAGAGGATACAAATGCAACAGCAAATTCAGCGGAGCACAAAATATTCTTGAGTCCACCAGATCCTATTTGTTTTCCAGATGGGGAATGTGGAGATATATTGATAATTGGACTTACTTGTGAGCCAGGTGGCTATTGTATTAATTTTACACTTACTCAAGAAGGGAACGTAGAAACCTTTTTAGATTTTAACAATAATGGAATCTATGATGATGGTTCAGCGGATGTCTTATTCATAGAAATGTACGACTCTGGTGGAGAAAAATGTATTTTATGGGATGGAGTAAAAGGAGATGGATCGCTGTTTATGGCAGGAGAATCAGTTTCAGCTATTTTTCAGTTTACACAAGGAGTACAGCATTATGCAGCCTACGATGTTGAATACTTGACGGGAGGGTTTTGTGTTGAATCAGTACGACCAATAGGTTGCAATGCAGATAATCAGCTTTATTATGATGATACAGATATTAGCACTACCTCAGGTACAGGTCAGCCCTTAGATGGAACTAGAGGTTGTTCATGTCAAACTGCGGGTTGCAGGACATGGGATAATTTTGTTTCCTGTGGTGGTGGAACAGCTCCTGGATATGGGAATTTTAATACGTTAAATACTTGGTGGTTTGCTTTTGTGGCTGAGGAACAATTGGTAACTTTAATGATAGAGGATTGTATGATAAGAGGGACTGATGAGGTCTGTGTTGGAGAAGAAATAATGCTAGAAGTAGAAACATCGACAGGTTTTACATATAGTTGGGAAGATCCTAATGGGGGCACTGCTGTAACTCCAGTTTACACGATTCCGTCGGCAGAACTTGCGGATGGAGGTGATTATTGCGTTACCTTAACTTCGCCAGATGGGTGTTTATCATCATGTTGTTTTGCTGTTAATGTTAATGAGTTACCTATTTGTGAATTGGCAGAAGTAATGCCTGCTTCTTCTCAAACACTTGCAGACGGCGAACTTTTACTTACAGCAAACGATGGTTTAGCTCCGTATACTTACGATATAGTAAACAGTAGCAACATCTCTTTAATGAGTGGTACGATTAGTGCCTCAGGAGGCACAATGTTATCAACAGGTTTATTGCCAGATACGTACACGGCTACTGTAATTGATGCAAATGGATGTTCTACTACATGTGAATTATTACTAACCTTTGCAGATGTAGGTATAGCAAAAACAATAACAAATAGTAATACTCCGACAGGTAATCCAAATGAATTTAGTTTGGAATATTCAATTATTGTTACAAACAGTGGTTCTGGTGTGGGTACGTACGATCTATCAGATACCTTAAAGTATGGTGAAGGCGCGAATGTAGTAAGTGCAACAGCGTTATATGTAGGCGGCGGAACAGAAACCAATAGCGGTGTAGATAATACAGGAAGTTACGATGGCATAGCTAATAATAACTTGAGTACAAACGAGATGATCGAGGAAGGGGCTACGGAATCTTGGACGGTAACAGTAGTGTTCACAGTAGATACCGAAGTGGTAACAGCGATGAGTGGAGACTGTACTTTAGAGACAAGTGAAAGCGGCACTGGCTTACTAAACTGTGCAGCAGTGAGTGGTGGTGTACCGACGATGGTAACAGACGTATGTGAACCCATCCCGATGCCAGCTGTAGAAATATCAAAAGCAATAACGAACAGTGCGACACCAACAGGTAATCCAAACGAATTTAGTTTGGAGTATACGATCACGGTAACAAGTACAGGAGATGCGAAAGCATTTTACGATCTATCAGATACATTAAAGTATGGAGAAGGCGCGACCGTAGTAAGTGCAACAGCGTTATATGAAGGCGGCGGAACAGAGACCAATAGCGGAGTAGATAATACAGGAAATTACGATGGCATAGCTAACAATAGCTTGAGTACAAACGAGATGATCGAGACTGGCGCTACGGAATCTTGGACTGTAACAGTAGTGTTCACAGTAGATACCGAAGTGGTAACAGCGATGAGTGGAGACTGTACCTTAGAGACAAGTGAAAGCGGCACTGGCTTATTAAATTGTGCAGCAGTGAGTGGTGGTGTACCAACGATGGTAACAGACGTATGTGAACCCATCCCGATGCCATCTGTAGAAATATCAAAAGCAATAACGAACAGTGCGACACCAACAGGTAATCCAAACGAATTTAGTTTGGAGTATACG
>ENA-ORXT01000999-ORXT01000999.1-marine-metagenome-genome-assembly--contig:-NODE-999-length-40429-cov-4.382459_pt1 | contig 40429 bp, 47 predicted proteins | sample MGYA00237868_ERZ511482 | MGnify/ENA metagenome assembly ERZ511482 | reverse complement strand
TATATTCACCTTCTCAGCAGTCCTTGCGGGCATCGCTGGAGCTTTGTATGTGCCTCAAGTAGGAATAATAAATCCGGGCGAGTTTTCACCGCTAAACTCAATTGAGTTAGTCATTTGGGTGGCGGTTGGTGGTCGTGGCACATTATACGGTGCAGCGCTTGGCGCGATTGTTGTTAACTACGCCAAAACTTATCTAACAGGAGCACTGCCCGAAGTTTGGCTATTCGCTTTGGGCGGTCTATTTATATTCGTGACGTTGTACATGCCTAAAGGAATTGTTGGCCTTATGAATCGTCGTCAAAAGCAGATAGGTGCCTCATGAAACAACTAGATGCTTTACGTGAAGTCATGCGCCGTGATGAAGTTTTCTCCTTCGTGCAATCGGATCAAAATGTGAAGCCGATTACCGATCGCGGTGTCATCCTTAGTTTGGAAGAGGTGAGTGTTTCGTTTGATGGTTTTAAGGCGATTAACGATTTGAATATAGCGATTGATGCCGGTGAGTTGCGCTGCATTATCGGGCCAAATGGCGCTGGAAAAACTACGATGATGGATATCATCACGGGTAAAACAGCGCCTGATGAAGGGCGAGTTCGTTTTGGTCAAACCATGAACTTGTTAGGTATGAGCGAGCCTGAAATCGCTCAAGCTGGAATAGGTCGTAAGTTTCAAAAACCTACCGTGTTTGAGTGTTTAGAGGTGGCAGAAAACCTAGAGTTAGCCATGCAAGGCGACAAATCAGTATGGTCAACTTATCGCGCTAAAATCAGCGGAGAGCAGCAGGATTACCTCGACAAGGTTCTAGAAACGATTGGTTTAAAAGAAACAGCAAGAGACCTGGCAGGGTCGCTTTCACACGGTCAGAAGCAGTGGTTAGAAATAGGCATGCTGTTGATGCAGCGTCCACACGTATTGCTGGTAGACGAACCCGCAGCGGGGATGACTCATCAAGAAATGGATAAAACCACCGAGCTATTAATCTCATTAGCTGGTGAGCACACAGTTGTGGTGGTTGAGCATGACATGGATTTCGTTCGATCAATCGCGCAGCGCGTTACCGTGTTGCATCAAGGTCATGTATTGGCGGAAGGTTCAATGGATGAGGTTCAACAAAATCAACGTGTAATAGAGGTGTACCTCGGTGAGTGATATTTTGCTAACAATTAATGGCATCAACCAATTTTACGGTGAGAGTCATACGTTATGGGATCTTGACCTTGAAGTGCCCAAAGGGAAATGTACCTGCTTAATGGGTCGTAATGGCGTCGGTAAAACCACATTACTTCAAGTCATTATGGGTTTATTGCCAAGTAAATCTGGAGAAATGATTTTTAACGGTGCTGAGATCCAAGGCTTAAAAGCAGAGCAACGCGCTTTGCTAGGAATAGGGTATGTACCTCAAGGTCGGCAGATATTCCTTTTAATGACGGTGCAGGAAAATCTTGAAATTGGTTTATTGGCGCGTGCTGATGGCGTGAAAACGGTGCCTGAGTTTGTCTATGAATTATTCCCGGTACTTAAAGACATGTTGAAACGTAGAGGTGGTGATTTGTCTGGTGGTCAGCAGCAGCAATTAGCGATTGCCCGAGCACTGATGATAGACCCTAAGATGCTGATTTTAGATGAGCCTACTGAAGGAATTCAGCCTAATATTGTTAGGCAGATTGGGGATATTATTACGCAGTTGAATGATGAGTTGGGTTTGACCGTTTTGTTGGTTGAGCAGAAGTTGCCGTTTGCAAGGAGGGTGGCGGACACGTTTTGTATTTTGGATCGCGGGCGGTCTGTGGCTGAGGGGAAAATTGGAAATTTAGGAGATGGGTTGATTGAGAAGTACCTGACGGTTTAGCCAATATTTAAGTAGCGACCATCAAGCACGTTGGTAGACTTCTTTATTAGGTTAGCTCAATCGTTAAAAGCGGGTGCTGCCTAGATCTGTATATCAGTGTTAGACAACTGTAACACCATCGGCTTTTTCAACCACTCGGGGTGATCTATTTGTAGCAATGGACAGGGCAATGTTGTTGATGCGACGACCTTGTGCAGAAGACTTACTTTTACCCGTTGCTATTGTTCAAGCGTTGATAAATCTCCAATGGTGCGAACAAATCAAGAATGTGCTAATTTTAAAACCCCATTATCAACCATTTCAGGAGTGCCAGATATGTTAGGAGAACCCGTATATAGCCTAACCACGTTATTTGAACAACTCGGCTTACCAAGTGAGCCTGATGAGATTAATCAGTTCATTAAAGATAACCAATTAGCGTCTGATGTTCACCTACATGAAGCAAGTTTTTGGACGCCACAGCAGGCCAGCTTTTTAAAACAGGGCATTTCAAGAGATGCCAGCTGGACCGACGTGATTGATGAGCTCAATGTACGCCTGCACCCAAAGCCTGCGGTGTGAAAAGTGAAAAGGCCAGGCCAAGTTCTGGGGAGAGAGACTTGGCCTGACTAAAGTGCAAAAAAATGGGGAGACACGTTCATTGTGGTTTGTCATCATCCATCTTTAGCTGTTGCCACTATGACATGTGTCTATCAGCACTGGCTTTAAACTAGAGCAAGATACCTTATTATTGTGCGATAAAAATGTGTTTTTAAGCAGACGATGCTGCAATCAGCTTTCTGTTTAAAGTGTTTTAAAATTTGGTAAGTAATCCTACAGTTGGAAAATTACATCGCTATACTCGTTTCCACGTTAAAAGTATTTAAGCGTTACTAGCAGCAGGTTTTGTAGTCAATACGGGCTGATGTCTCACGCATATTTTACTTGATATAACCTAACCGGAGAGAGTGAATTATGGAAGATCAGACAAAAAAAGTAACAACGACCGATGCAGGAATCCCTGTTAGTAGCGATGAGCATTCGCTGACCGTTGGGCCTGATGGTCCGATTTTGCTGCAAGATCATTACCTCATTGAGCAAATGGCTAATTTTAATCGGGAAAGAATTCCTGAGCGCCAGCCGCATGCAAAAGGTTCTGGCGCGTTTGGCCATTTCGAAGTCACTCACGACGTTAGCCAGTACACCAAAGCCGCCGTTTTTCAAAAGGGTGAAAAGACTGATACCTTAATGCGTTTTTCAACCGTGGCCGGTGAGCGCGGTAGCCCGGACACTTGGCGCGACCCAAGAGGGTTCTCGGTTAAGTTCTACACCAGCGAGGGTAATTACGACATGGTGGGTAACAATACCCCAGTGTTTTTTATCCGTGACCCCATGAAGTTCCAGCACTTTATCCGCTCGCAAAAGCGCCGCGCCGACAACGGCATGCGTGATAACGACATGCAGTGGGATTTTTGGACGCTATCACCAGAGTCTGCCCATCAAGTGGCGGTATTGATGGGGGATAGAGGTATTCCAAAAACGTGGCGTCATATGAACGGGTATGCCAGTCACACCTTTATGTGGGTCAATGCTAAAGGCGAGCGCTGCTGGGTGAAATATCATTTCAAAACTGATCAGGGCAATGAGTTTTTATTGCAAGATGAAGCCGATAAGTTAGCCGGAGCTGACGGCGACTATCACCGCCGCGATCTGTTTAACTCGATCAAAGAAGGTGATCATCCGAGTTGGACGCTTAAAGTGCAAATCATGCCTTTTGAAGATGCGCAGACCTACCACCTCAATCCTTTTGATGTGACTAAGGTATGGCCACATGCAGACTATCCGCTACAAGAAGTGGGTAAGTTAACGCTTAACCGTAACCCAACGGACTTTCATACCGAGATTGAGCAGGCGGCGTTTGAGCCAAATAACTTAGTGCCGGGCATTGGCGTGAGTCCAGACAAAATGTTGCTGGGGCGAATCTTCTCTTATGGTGACGCGCACCGTCACAGACTAGGGGTTAATTACAAACAGATTCCTGTCAATGCGCCAAAGGTTGAGGTTAACAGTTACAGCAAAGACGGCGCGATGCGCATTGAAAATGTATCTGACCCAGTGTACGCACCCAACAGCAAAGGCGGGCCTGCGGCTGATGCTGAAAAATACCCAGAAGATGCCACGTGGCAGGCAAACGGTGAGTTTGTCCGCGCAGCCTATACTTTGCGTGAAGATGATGATGATTTTAGCCAAGCCGGTGCATTAGTCAGAGACGTGATGGATGACGATGCTAGAGACCGTTTGGTGGATAATGTGGTTGGTCATTTAAAAGCAGGCGTAAATGAGCCAGTGTTGTCACGTGCTTTTGAGTATTGGAAGCAGATTGATAAAGACATTGGTCAGCGTATCGAAGAAGGGGTTAGTAAGTAATGACCAAACTTGTAAAAAAGTGAAATTTGTTCTTTTAAATCGAATTAATTAACTTAAGAGGAAAGATATTATGAAATGGATACTTGTTGCAGATGCTGCCAAAGCACGTATTTTTAGCACTGTTAAATTGGGTGATAAGTGGACCGCTGTGAATGAGCTGGACCATCCTGAATCGCGTCAAAAAATTAGCGAGCTTTATCGAGATAGCCCTAACGTTATGTCTTCATCGGCTAATGCGGGCAAGGATGTGATTGAGCCTGCTACTGACCTTAAAGAAAAAGAGGTCGAGGCTTTTGCACGCGAGGTCAGTGATTTTCTGGAAGAAAATCACCACAACAATGTATTTGACCAGCTTTATGTGATTGCAGCGCCGAGCTTTTTAGGAACGTTACGCCCCATGCTTCACAAGGGCGTTGAAGGTAAAATTGTTGAGAGCATCAACAAAAACATTACCGATTTGCCGGTTGGTGAGCTTCAGGAACGTTTACAGCAAAGTTTAGAGGCCTGATTTCATATAGGTTAAGCGGACGCCTGCTGCTGTTTGCAGTGGGCGTTTACGGACAGATGTGATGTAAAAATTTTATTAATTTGGAGATACTGCGATGATAGATTGGAGTTGGTTGAATGCATCGCTCAGCGATCTCTTTATGATTTTTTTGTCAGGCCTAGGCATTTATATAGCGCTACTGGTTTTTACTAGAATGTCAGGGTTGAGGAGCTTTTCAAAGCTGTCCAGTTTTGATTTTTCTATTACCGTGGCTTTTGGTACGGTGGTCGCCTCAACACTATTGTCCAAATCCCCATCGCTTTTGGCGGGAGCATTTGCACTTTCGGTACTGTTTGCTATCCAGTTTTGCGTTTCTAGGCTCAGACGCAGCTCGGCACTGATGAGGAAGTTAGTTGATAACGAGCCCATATTGCTGATGGCAAGAGATAGGGTGCTTTCTAAAAACCTAACCGCTGTGCGCATGACTAACGATGACCTTAATTACAAACTTAGAGCAGCTGGAATCACGCATAAAAAGCAAGTACTAGCGGTGGTGATGGAAACGACAGGTGACGTCTCAGTGCTCAAAGCCGGTGATGATTTTGATATGGACTTATTGCATGGCGTTCGCGATGCCGCTGAAATGACTAGCCACACTAGCACTACAAACGCATAACTATCACAGCGGGCACTTAAAGGCTAATGATCGCTGCCTTCTACTTGCCTTAAGCGGATTGCCCCTTTAAAGGGTCGGCTGACCAACTGTCCTTTTTGCGTGATTTCAAGCCATCCCGCCTCAACCATTTCTAATGCGACTTGTTTGGCATCTTTCATCAGGCTGTGCCAATCATTTCCATCACACACTCGCGCGGCATCGCTCGGGCAGATCGTTTTGGGGTGACCACGTTTGCGCAGCAATGTACGAATTGCTGAGGCTAGGCGCAGCCGTATAGCGTCATTATCTCTTTCAAGCCACCACTTGTGACCGCGCTCACCCAGCGCTACTTTGGCATCTTGCACTCTATTTCTAGCCGCTCTCATTGCCAGTGTGTCGTCGCCTCTTTTGGCTGTGCCTACATCGCGGCGCGCACTCATCAATTCTTTGACCAACTCGCTGTACAGTGACGGCGGGATGTTAGGGTCAGAGCGCCTCCAGCGCCGTCCCTTCATGACAAAGTAATGAGGGTCGTCACCTTCAGTCGTTGGGTCATCATTTTGGGTTTTATTATCATTCATGAGGCTAGGGTCCTGTAGTGTATGGGTGACCTTTAAGCGATTTGAGTTTGAAAACTGGAGCTGTTTATTTTGCTTGGGGGGAACCAGCTGGTATCGATTTGAAAATGTCGATCATTAAATGCCAGCTCTTGCTTGAGTTTTTCAGGGTTGTGTATGGTAACGGTGTTTCTGGAGTAGCTTATCTTGCCATCTGAATCTAACTGAGAAAAAGCATTGCTTACCGTCACGTTGGTTAGGCCAAGTGTGTCAGCGATAATCCCTTGGGTGAGCGGCACTTCAAACGTTTTAAAATCACTGTCATGTGAATGCAATCTCAGTCTGGCGTGAAGTTCCAGTATGAAATTGGCAATGATAGTAACAGCCGGTGAGCGTCCCGACATCTTGATACGGTCCATGAGTATCGCTTTTTCCATCATCGAAATGCTAAACAGCAGGGTGCTCAGACGAGGCGAATGAGAGAAGATATCTTCTAAGCTTTTTTTAGGAAAAGGCGAAATCACAACGTCTGAGGCGGTCATGGTGTCGTTAAAACTGGCTTTTAATGCAAGGTCGTCCATGCCAACAATTTCGCCGGGTAAGTAGATTCTTAGTACTTTGCGTTGGCCGTTGTGCAGGTCTACATAGCGATAAATCCAGCCGGCTTTAACCACGTACAAGTTGTCGCTGAAGTTTTGTAAGTGCAGTTTGACTCTCGATTTAAAACGCAATTCGTTTTTTTCAAGATTGCGTAACAAACTTTCTTCATCTTGCGTTAAATCGATATAGTAATTGAAGCGCTCCACTAACGAACTAAAGTTTTTGTCTTCCTGCACAGTCGTTGCACCTAGTTAAGTTGGGTTTCTAGTATAACAATGTTAGGTTAGTTGTTTAGTCTTATGTCTTGAATCGAATCTTGCTTTTAAACACTTTAAGTACTAGGTGTCTATCATTTTAATTTCATGTCTTTTTTGCAAACGCTAGCGCTTTGCTAGACTCGACCACTTTATATTTTGAAATATAGACTTGGCCATTGGAATTCAGATTCCTTTCAATATGCACTCATACAGTGCTTTATGATTAAACACGCGCTTAATTGGTGCGGTTTAAACACTTATAAATTTCACCACTCGTTATCTACCCCTGACTTACTCTTTTGGCTCAATTCTTGCAGCAGATACAGTAGGAAATCAACGTCAAACAAGGATAACGGGTATTGTCAGCAATTCTCAATGAAACGGCGCAGCCAGTCTCTGGTTGGAAAGCCAAGCTAGCGCTTGGCTATATCGCACGTGTCGATCGCACGGTACTAGCGCATCGTAGCCGCCGCGGCCCACTCGCGGTGCAGCGTGCGTTCTACCCTGAAGGGCCCGTTTGTCACTCTTACATTTTGCACCCTCCTGGTGGCGTTGTCGGTGGCGATGAGCTACTTATTGATGTGTCTGTGGGCGAGGGTGCTCGAGCACTGTTAACAACCCCCGGTGCAACTAAATTCTATCGATCCTTAGGTGCAAAAGCTAAGCAAAGCCAACGCTTTAAAATTGCTAAAAATGCCTGCTTAGAATGGCTCCCCCAAGAGACAATTTTCTTTACGGGCGCTCGTGCTGCGCTCAGTACGAAGATTCAATTAGATGCTGATGCAGCTTACATCGGGTGGGAAGTTCATTGTCTAGGTCGCCCAACCAATGATGAGGCGTTCACCGCTGGAACGCTGTTATTTTCAGTCGTGTTAAAACGTGCGGAGCAGCTGATCTATAAAGAGCGGTTAGTGATTGATAGCAGCAATGATCTGAAGGCTTTAGCAGGTTTGAATGGTTTTCCTGTGATGGCTACGTTGCTTGCACTACCGGCGACTAATGAAGCGTTAGAGATGGCTCGTCAACATTGCCAAGAGTTTACACATCAAGACAATGCAGGCTTTGCAGCCCCCACTTTATTAGATGATGTGTTGGTTGTGCGGTACTTAGGTAACAGCACTGAACTGGCCCATCGATTATTTAGAAATATTTGGCTAAGCATTCGACCGCTCATTAATGGTCGCAAGGCTGTGCCACCGCGTATTTGGTCCACTTAGGAAGAGTCATGGAATTAACCCCCCGCGAAAAAGATAAATTAATGCTGTTTACCGCTGGGCTACTAGCAGAACGTCGCTTGGCTCGTGGTTTAAAGCTTAACTACCCCGAAGCGGTGGCCTTTATTAGCGCCGCTATTTTGGAAGGCGCGCGTGATGGCAAAAGCGTCGCTGAGCTGATGGATTATGGGCGCACACTGCTATCGATTGATGATGTCATGGAAGGCATTCCCGAGATGATTCATGACGTACAAGTTGAAGCCACGTTTCCTGACGGAACCAAACTGGTCACAGTGCATGACCCGATTGTATAAGGGAGGTAAATAATGAAACCCGGTGAGATTTTAGTTGCAGATGCTGACGATATTGTCATTAACGAAGGCCGCAAACGAGTGGAAGTGTCAGTGGCTAATATGGGGGATCGGCCGATTCAGGTGGGTTCTCATTATCATTTTTATGAAACCAATACGGCACTAGAGTTTAAGCGTGAAGCTACCAAGGGTTTTCGTCTTGATATCGCTGCAGGTACCGCGGTGCGTTTTGAACCGGGCCAAACCCGTGAGGTGACTTTGGTCAATTACGCAGGGTCTCGTGAAGTGTATGGATTTAGAGGCGTGGTGATGGGTAAGTTAGATGCCACCGATGCGGCGGATAACGTCAATGCAAAGAGAGGTACATCATGAGCCGTATTGATCGTCGGGCATATGCAGAAATGTACGGCCCAACCACCGGTGATCGCGTGCGCTTAGGCGATACTGAGCTACTCATTCAAGTGGAGAAGGATTACACCACTTACGGTGATGAGGTGAAGTTTGGTGGCGGTAAAGTTATTCGTGATGGCATGGGGCAAAGCCAACGCAACGATAGTGATGTGGCTGATGTGGTCATTACCAATGCACTTATCCTAGATCACTGGGGGGTGGTGAAAGCAGATATAGGGATTAAAAACGGCCGCATTAGTGGCATTGGTAAAGCTGGTAACCCGGATGTGCAGGATAATGTCACGATTATCGTTGGGCCGGGAACAGAGGCGATTGCGGGTGAAGGCTCGATCATTACCGCCGGCGGTGTAGACTCTCACATTCACTTTATTTGTCCGCAGCAAGTGGAAGAAGCACTGAGCTCTGGTGTGACTACCATGCTTGGCGGCGGAACCGGTCCTGCAACGGGTACTAACGCGACGACTTGTACACCGGGCATTTGGAATATGCACCGCATGCTGCAAGCGGCCGATTCTATGCCGATGAATCTCGGTTTTTTGGGTAAAGGCAATGCGAGTTTGCCTCAACCGCTTAATGAGCAGGTTGAAGCCGGTGCGATGGGATTAAAACTTCATGAAGATTGGGGCACTACGCCTGCATCGATTGATAACTGTCTCACGGTTGCTGAGAACTACGATATTCAAGTTGCGATTCACACCGACACGTTGAATGAGTCGGGATTTGTAGAAGACACCATGGCCGCGTTTAAAGGCCGCACCATTCACACTTATCACACGGAAGGGGCAGGTGGCGGACACGCACCCGATATTATCCGAGCCTGTGGTGAAGATAATGTATTGCCGTCTTCCACTAATCCAACGCGTCCTTACACCGTCAATACGGTGGATGAGCATCTAGATATGTTGATGGTGTGTCACCATCTTGACCCTAGTATTGCTGAAGATGTGGCGTTTGCAGAATCGCGAATTCGTCGTGAGACCATTGCAGCGGAAGATATTTTGCATGACTTAGGCGCATTTTCGATGATTGCGTCTGACTCACAGGCCATGGGGCGGGTGGGTGAGGTGATTACTCGCACGTGGCAAACGGCGCACAAAATGAAAGTACAGCGTGGTAGCTTAGCGGGTGATCCAGCGACGCACGACAATGCGCGTGCTAAACGCTATATCGCAAAATACACAATTAACCCTGCAATAACCCACGGCATTTCGCATGAAGTGGGCTCTATTGAAGTGGGGAAATTAGCAGATTTGGTGCTGTGGAAGCCGGCATTTTTTGCAACAAAACCGAGCTTGATCATTAAGGGGGGGATGATCGCTTATGCACCAATGGGTGACCCCAATGCATCCATTCCGACCCCTCAGCCAGTGCATTATCGCCCGATGTTTGGTGCGTATGGCGCGGCGATGCATGCAACGCGCATGACGTTTATGTCACAAGCCTCGATTGATTTAAATGTTGCGCAGTCGCTTAACCTGCAAAGCATGGTGGGCACTGTAAAAGGCTGTCGCCAGGTGAAAAAAGCAGACATGATATTGAATGACTACCAACCGAAGATTGAAGTGGATTCACAGACGTATGAGGTTAAAGCGGATGGTGTGTTGTTAACGTGTGAGCCTGCTGAAGTGCTTCCTCTTGCACAGCGGTATTTCTTGTTCTGATGATTAGATTAACTACAAAAGTCGACTCTGACTTACAAGCGACAACAAGCGTCACATTGCCATTAGATTTGCGCCTCAAAACGCGCCAACGAGTGACTCTGGCGTCGGGTGAAGAGGCCGGTATCTTTTTAGAAAAAGGGGCCATCTTGCGAGGTGGTGAAAAGCTGCAATCTGAAGAGGGTTTGGTGGTTGAGATTATCGCCGCTGATGAGCAGGTTTCCAGTGTGTATGTAAATGATGCCTTATCACTTGCCAAAGCGGCTTATCATTTAGGTAATCGACATATCCCTCTGCAAATTGAAGCGGGTGTGCTGCGCTATCAACATGACCATGTGTTAGATGAAATGGTGAAAGGCTTTGGCTTGGACGTAATCGTTGAGCAAGCACCTTTTGAGCCGGAGGGTGGGGCGTATCAAAGCGGTGGCTATGCTCACGGTAGCCATGGCCAAGACGCTGATGAGCAGGCTCATGTTCATAACCATGGTGATGGAGAGCATTCACATTGAGTGAGATTGAAAAACCTAAAAACACTGCTGATGAATTGGCAGTGCCACAAGCTGAAAAATCACTCGCTGAGCCTCAGGTTTCTTTGTCTTTACTGCGTTTAATGCAGCTCACCAGTCCAAGTTTGCCGGTCGGTGCGTTTGCATACTCTGGAGGCTTGGAGTCAGCCGTTGAAATAGGCCTGCTTCACGACTTGGAGTCGAGTCGTTTGTGGATTGGCAATATTATGCAAGCGGGGTTGGCGCGTTTAGATGTGCCGCTTTTTTACCGTCTTTACCAAGCATGGGAAGCTAGTGATGAGAGTGAGCTAAAGCGTCTAAACTCACAACTATTCGCTCAACGTGAAACCAGCGAATTGCAAGCAGAAGATGCTCATATGGGCGGTGCGCTATCTCGTTTGTTGGGGGATTTGGGTATGGCAGAAATCAGGCTCTGGGCTCGTGCTGAGCGTGTGAGTTTTACAACCATGTTCGCTTTGGCATCGGTTAAGTGGCAAATAGAAATTAATCAGGCGGCAACGGGTTTGTTGTGGTCTTGGTTAGAAAATCAGGTAGCGGCTGCGATTAAATTAGTGCCATTAGGGCAGACTGACGGACAGCGTTTAATCGGTCTGCTGCTTCAGGAAATCCCTGCTTTACTAGCGCAGGCCAAACAATTATCCAAGCAATCAATCGATCAATCAACCGACCAATCAACCGACGATGAAATAGGGTCATGCTTGCCAATGTTGGCAATACTCAGTGCACAGCATGAAACCCAATATTCACGTTTATTTCGTTCTTAAAAAGAGAAAATTATGGCAGACAGTAAATTCCTTCGTGTGGGTGTCGGTGGTCCAGTCGGTTCGGGTAAAACCGCCTTATTGACCCAACTGTGTAAGGAAATGAAAGATCGTTACGACATGGCCGTTGTGACCAATGATATCTACACCCGAGAAGACGCAGAGTTTTTATTGCGTAATAAAGCGATGGATGCGGATCGCATTGTGGGGGTAGAAACGGGTGGTTGTCCACATACGGCAATTCGTGAAGATGCCTCAATTAATCTGGCGGCGGTTGAAGGTTTGCAGGTTAAATTTCCCGATCTAGATTTTGTGATTATTGAAAGCGGTGGTGATAATTTAAGCGCCACTTTTAGCCCTGAGCTATCAGACCTTACTCTCTATGTCATCGATGTGGCAGCAGGTGATAAGATTCCGCGTAAAGGCGGTCCTGGCATTACAAAATCGGATTTATTAATAATCAACAAAATAGATTTAGCGCCGATGGTAGGTGCGTCGTTAGAGGTGATGGATACCGATACCAAACGGATGCGCGGCGATAAGCCGTATGTGTTTACCAATCTAAAAACGGGTGAGGGCGTACAAACCATTATTGATTTTATCGTGCATCAGGGCATGCTAGATGAAAAGCTAACTTAAGCTGTACCAGCGAAACGGCATGAGGGTGGATTGTTGATGAAATGACTTTGAGGTGACTATACAAACTCATTCAATCCTCGGAAGTTTAAGTTGAGCATCCAAAAACGTTATAATCGGGCGACTTAACAATTTAGGATGGGATTTATGTTTTACGCGACCGATAAAAATGAGCATGACCTTCGCTTTAACCCTTTTAAAGCGCTGATCGTGCCCCGTCCGGTGGGTTGGATCTCAACACTTAGTGAAGAGGGCGTTCCAAACTTAGCACCCTTTAGTTTCTTTAATGCCGTATCTGATAACCCGCCGATGATTATGTTCTCTGTTGGTGGCCGTAACGATACGTTGAACAACATTGAAGCGACTAAAGAATGCACCTGCTCATTTGCGTCCAAATCATTAATCGATGCGATGAATATGAGCAGTGCCGGGGTTGATGGGTCGGTCAATGAGTTTTCGCTGGCAGGGATTGACGGCGCAGCGTCACAGTTGGTAAAGCCTGAGCGCGTCGCTAAAAGCCCCGCTGCCTTGGAGTGTCGCTATTGGAAGTCGATTGAGTTACCGCCGCGTGCTAGCGGTGCAGCAGGTTATACCATGGTCATCGCTGAGGTGGTTGGGGTTTACATCGATGACACGTTTATTAAAGAGGGTGTTTTAGATACCGCCGCCATGCAACCTATCGCAAGGTTAGGTTATATGGACTATGCCGTGATAGATGAGAGCAATTTATTCAGTTTGAATCGGCCGGTAACCGCTGAGGACGGTCTGTCAGCAACGCTAAATGCAGGTGATTGGGACGGAAAGTACTGATAGCATATTACTAAAAACTTGACGATTAGACGGACTGAGAGGCGCTCATGATAAAACAATCTACCCCCGTATTTGAACTGCACATGCCAAAAGGGTTTGATGTGCTTGCCGAGTCGAAAATTGCGGTTAAGACACATAATAATCAGATGCCTTTTGACGCACAGCCGCCGGTGATCGATGCAGCGATATTTGAAATCAGTGAGCTCAACTCACTGGCCTATGTGGGCGATACCTTAGAAGAAAAATTTGAAGATTGGTGTTTATCCTATCATTATAAATCTGAAAAATTAGCGTTTGAAGAGATCGTGTTTAAAGGGTTCAAAACCTTTATTCTTCACTCTCATACGGATGCTGTTTGGAGCGATACTCATTTTAAAATACGCTATTTTCAAGCGTGTATTTTTCTCGATGATCACTACTTTCTAGAATTTAAAGCGCTGCATGAAAAACTACCGATTGATAGTCTCGATGCTTGGGTGATGCCTGTTTTTGAGTCGATAGAAGTGGTAGGCGATGCCGCTTTTCGCAAGAAAATATGGACCGAATACACGTTGGAACAGAAACGGACAGACAGCGCTTTTGAAGATAAACGGGCGGAACAGTGCTTAGTGGTTGAAGATGAGGCAAATCAAAAGGTGTATGACGCGCAAATTCCTACCGATGGGGGAGAGATATTTAAAGTCGGTGCTTTTGAGTTTGAATGGGTGTTGGAAGATTGCAGCATGCAAATTCCCGCTTTTTCAGGTCAGCTCGTTACCACGTTAAAAGCCATGGCAAAACAGCCAGACGCTGCCCTTAACGCTAAACTACTAGATGACTACCCAGGTGATGGTGAGGTGTCAATTAGCATTGAGGCCAAAGGCATTCATCAAAATGGCGTGCCGACAGGAACACTAACGTTTCAAGAAGGCAAAACCAACGCGCCCTTATTTTTGTACGCGCGAATTGAAGGCTTTGATTACCGTTTAGATTTTAACGGTTGTGCTCATTTTGAATCAGGTTGGATTGTGCTGGCGGGGGAGATGACCAAGCGCTATCACGATTTAAGTTTTCCCATTTTTGTAGCCAAAAAATTCGATGTGAACGCGCTGTCGTGGCAAGACTACCGCTTTACTTCGTTGCAAGAAACACAAACAATAAATGCCAAACAGGTTCGATTCTTACACTTTGAAAATACGACTTTTACTCAACTGCCCAACGCTATGTTCAGCTTTGAAAATCTTGAGGCGCTAACCCTTTCAACGCGCTCCAATAGCTGGGAGAACGCTTGCATTCCATTGAATGAAATCTCCTCTGCCATTGGTCAACTTAGCAAGCTAAAAAACCTGAACATCAACGGGGCATTGTTAGAATCGCTTCCTGACAGTATTGGTAAGCTTAAAAATCTTGAGCAGCTGTCGATTAATAACTGTCTGTTAAAAGAGCTTCCCAATGGTGTTTGGCAGCTTCCGGCACTGGAGCATCTGTGGCTTTCTCACAATCAATTAACCCATATCCCTGATGACATTAATTTACCGGTATTGAAAAATATTCACCTCGATAACAACCAGCTTAAAACCCTTCCAGAAGCGCTGGCTAAGCTGCCAAAATTAAAAACGATTAATCTAACGGGCAATCCACTTGAGCACTTACCTGATACGTTTAATCAGATAGAGTCTGTTGAGTTGAGCATAGAAGATAAGCTGAGACTTCTTGACTTTGACTATAAGGGAGCCGATGGCAAAGGGTTGGTTGAGTGGGACGATACGGTATTTTGGGCTCAATACGATGCTGACTTAGCACCCTCAATAAAAACGGTGATTGCCGATAATAAGCTTGAAACGCACGGTGCGGCGTTACTTTCAATGGTTAAAAAGAGCATTGGTTTTACGCATGAGGGAGAAGAGGATTATGCGGATCTCGGTAATCATCGATTTGGCGGCATGCCTGATTTGCCATTGACCATTGACTACCCGCGCTTCGGTGACAATTGGCGTGATGATAAGAACGATTTTATTTATGAATTTATTGGGCAGATAAACTGCTCTGATATCGCTCACTTACAAGATTATCTACCCCGATGTGGCATGTTGTTTTTCTTTTTGGAAACCATTCATAGTGTCTACGACGGGGAGGATAGTCCATGCCAAGTAATTTATTGTGAGGATAACGCCACGCTTTGCTCAGGCAAGCGGTTTGCGTTTGTCGAAGATGATTACTCTGAAATGGATGGGTCTGAATATCAGCCTTATAAGGCAAATGCGGCTAAAATAAACAGTGCCCCCTCGTTTTACGCAAGCTATGCCAATAAGCATTTGTTTGTGGGCGAGGCTGAAAGTCTTAAAGAAAATGAGCACCTATTGGAAACTTTGTACGATGCGTTTGAAACGCCGTTAAGTGACACGAGCTCATTTAGCTATGCGGTTAATGCCTATGGTTTTTCACAACACGAACAGCCTGAGCTTCAGGCATCCTTAAGACAACGGGGTAACCCTCAAGACTGGATTATACTGTTAACTGTTACCTCATCAGGGGATATGCAGTGGGGTGATTCGGGGGATTTGTTTTTTGTTATCCACAAAAGTGATTTGGCTTGCGGTGACTTTAGCAATGTGTTTGTCACCATGGAAAGTAGCTGATTACCCCGACAGGTTAATCAGCTATGGCGGCTTTTAGTCACGGGCTTGCGGGCGCGGCTTCTCTCGTAGAGATATTATAAGTCGCACCCTTTGAGAGGATGTGCATGTGAATCCCTAGCAAGGTTAAAGAGTCGCCTTTACTGGCCTCAGCCATCGAAGAATAGGTTAAGCCTGAAGGGTCTATCACCGTGACCGAACCGTTGCCAACCACTTCCATGGTGTCGTCTGGCCCAATAAACGCGGCGGTATCTTCACAAATGCCCAAGCCTGAAGCGAAGGGGTTATAAGACACCGCAGACAATAGCCGACCCAAACGGTTGCGTTGGCTAAAGTGTTGATCGATGATGACTTTATTTAACAAACCTAAACCCGGCGCAAAAGTCACGCCTTGTTGAGTGGGTAGGGCCCCTTTTGAGCCTCCGGCAATCATGTGCTCTGGCATAATGGCAGCGCCTGCTGAAGTGCCTGCCACGTGAACGCCATCGGCATTCAACCTTCGAATCGCTTGGGCAACGGGCGTGCCACCTAAAATGGTCGATAGACGCAGCTGATTACCCCCAGTAATAAAAATACCGTTGGCCTCATTGAGCTTTTCAAGGATTGCATCCTCTTGCGCTTCTTCGCGAGTATTGATGGCCAATGAAAACGCGTCACCTGCGCCTAAGCCAATGAATATTTTTTCATAGTTTGGCCCTGTATCTTCTAGCTGTGAGGCGGTCGGTATAATGGCAATGCGTGCCTCATTGCCGCCGCACATTTCAACGAAGCGCTGTAATATCACTGGATTATTCTGACGCTCTTCTGCTCCCCCAATGGGAATGACAAAACCGCGTTCAGCATTTTTTTCAACCTTTGCAGGACACACATTAAACCCCTATTCGAAAGTGCCTTTTAACGTTAACTGTTTGTCTCGCACATGCCATTGACCGAGCGCCATTACATCGTTAATAGCAAGCTCACTGTCCAATACCAACAGGTCAGCATCGGCGCCAACGCGTATTTCACCTTTGCTGGAAAGCCTCAGTAATCTGGCGACATTAGCGGTGAGCGAGGATAGCACATCCTCCAGCGCCATGCCTGATGAAACAGTCGATTTTAACGTATGGATTAAGGTTTCGGGGCGACCAAAATCCATTTTAATCAACTCACCGGTTAAATCAAATTCTGGCATACAGCCACCGCCATCTGAACTGACAGTAATTTGTTGCATCGGGCAGCCTCGCGCTTGAGCCAGTAACAATGCTTCAGCTGCGCTCCAACCTTCTTCCAGACAATTATCAGGAAACGCGGTAATGTCCATATACATCCCTGAAGCTAATAACTCACAGGCTGCATCAAACAGTGGCTTGTTGCGGTTTACGTGGGTGGGGTTAAACACGCGTGCAGGCAGTTCGGTTTCACTTATAGCGCGTTGGATAAGTTCTAATTTGCGTGAACCGTCACCAAGATGAAAATGCACAATGCCCGCTTTACCGGTCATTAGACCTGCCACATGGGCATCGCTGGCGATACGAATGATTTCATTAAAAGTCGGTTGAGAGGAGCGGTGATCGCTTATGGCAAACTCACCAATGCCGATAACAGGTTCCAAATAGACAATATCTTCTCGAGCGCTCTGGGTGAGGGTGGTTAACGGGTAGTGATAGCCACCCGTCCAGCAGTAAGCACTCATGCCTTCTTCGCGCAACCCGTACACCCTTGCCAATAAGTTAGCCGTACTGCGCGTTGTGTCATCGGTACCTAATAACCCCACCACCGTGGTCACGCCAAATTGTGTAAATTGACTCAGTGATACGGGCGGTACCTGTGTGGCAAATCCCGCCTCGCCGCCACCGCCGGTAATGTGCGCGTGTGAGTCGATAAAGCCTGGTGTGAGTATTTGCCCCTCAAGGTCAATGTCACTGGATAATAGCGCGTTAGAAATGTCTAAGGCATCCGCTGATATCGCCAGTATTTTGCCGCCGCCAATCAGTAGATTTCTTATCCCCAGCGGGGTTGGCGCGTACACCTGTGCGTGACGTATCAGGCTTAAGCCGGTCGGTGTCATGTGCTATATGCCATTAAAAATAGATGGAAAGGGGTTTTCATTATGACTCATCACTTAATAACGCGGCTATTTGGTCACGATGACTCAGCGCCATGACAAACGCCAAATCGTCCGTTTGCAGCTGCTTTAGCATTGCTTCTACCCCTTGAAGTGGGTTAGCTGCAAAATGTATCGCTGAATCATCCAGCCCTGCGTTAGTAACCGTTTGTGCGATTAACCCTGATACCTCATTGGGCTCTCGCCCGCGCAGGTAATCGGGTAGTTCACAAATCCACACCCCATCGGGCTGCATCGCCATAGCAGATTCGGTCATATCATGGATTTCAGCGTCGGAACGATCCCCTGCGTGACACAGGAGTAATATTTTACGTTTTGCTGGTAGTTTATGTAGCGTGCTGACCATTGCGTTCATGCTGTGCACATTATGCGCAAAATCGAGCATGATTTTAGCCCCACGGTATTCAAGTAAATTACCACGTCCCGGGTTGTCAGTGGCATCACTCTTAAATGTGGCTAAGCCTGCTCGGATAGCCTCATCATCAAACCCTAGCACTTTGCTTAACGCCACCGCGCCCAGCGCATTTTGTATGTTGTGAACCGCCGCGCCATTTAACGTCATAGGGATTGCGTTAATGTCGATGATGTCAGTGGTTACATCTGCCGTTGCGTAAACGATCTTGCCGCCGCGCATAAAACAAACATTCTCTTGATTGGTTTTAGAAGCTTGAATAGTGGGATTATTTTCATCCAGTGAAAACCAAATAATATGCTCCGGCAGGCTGGATGAGGTAGGCTCTTGTGCAATTTCGGTGACTTGCGATGAAAAGAGCGTTTCACTGGTAACAATGGCTAGCTCAAAGGGGTCTGTTTCAAATTTATTCGTGCTGTGTTGAACAAAGTCGACTAAATTTTTATCATCTGCATTGAGCACTAAAGCATTGGTCGCCGCTTTCGCCACCAGCATTTTAGCCGCAGTCATCGCAGCGACAGAGTTAATGCCGTATTGACCTACGTGATCTGCGGCAACATTAGTGACTAACGCGACATCCACTTGAGGGATAGGCAGTCCACGCCTTAGCAATCCGCCACGCGCAACTTCCAGCACTGCCGCTTCTGTTTCAGGGTGACGCAGTAAGCTGCGCGCGCCCCCCGGCCCAGAATAATCACCCGTATCTAAAATCTTATCGCCCACGCGAATAAAATCCGTTGAGGTCACACCACAGCGTAGCCCGGCATGTTTAATAATATGTGACGTTAAACGCACCGTTGTGGACTTACCGTTAGTGCCTGTGACTAAAGCGGTCGGCAATGATTGATATTTATGCCAATCCACACTTTCTGGTGAGGGCAGGTCGGTCATATCCCAAACCTGCGCGTGTGCACCATACCCCAGCGAAAACGCATCATCATCAACTAAGTAGACAGTGTTGCGCGCTATGGCACTGGCAATCAACTCAATCAGCTCAGGCCTGAGTTCTTGCTTAAGCATTTGGTTGAAGTCTGGCGTGATGAGTGCTTCGGTTTCCTGCACTGAGCGCGGGAAAATGGTATCAACCATCGCCTCCCAAGCCGCCTCATTAATCTCAGTGGCGGTGTACAGCGCATCAAACGGTGCGTTGAACCCAACCGATACGCCATCTTCAAAAATACGAAAAAAGCGCTCAGCGTCACTCCAGCCAATATTGCCCAAAAGGCCTGCAAGTTGTTCTAGCCATATTTCAACCACCAGCTTTTTATCGACGCCTGACACGAACGCGTCAAGCACGGCGCCCGGGTGATCAGAGAAATAGTTTTTACCGGTTAACCTGCGGCTATCATCTAGTTTTAAAAAAATACTGGGCATATCAGTCAGACTCTTCATCCAATGTTTCAACGATGCGCACACCGCGCTCATCTTTTACTAGCTTCATTCCTTCATCTAACACAAATGGGTCCGGCTCACCATTATCCATCATTGGGGTGATCTTCGGCTGTTTGACCGTAGTTGCTTTGTCTTTAGAAACCGCACTATCGCCTTCTCGGTTGTATTGAGTGATCTGCTTCCAGCAGCGTGTAATGGCATCGCCAAACACCATCACCAAATCATCCGGTTCGGCAAGCACTAAGGCTGCCTCAATCGCCGCTTGCTCATCAGCAATGACTTGAATGGCAGACTCTGGAATGCCAGCCTCTTTAAGTGCAGCGGCCATCATTTGTGGAACTTCATCGTGGCCACGGCCACGGCGATCATCATCGGCTTTACAAATGTAGGCATCAAAATGACCCGCCGCCGCATTTGCGATATTCACCAAATCCTCATCGCGGCGATCACCAGGACCTGCTAGCACCACGATGCGTTTACCGGCCACCTCAAGTTTGTCCGCCAGCTGACTCATCTGCTCAATGCTCGCGGCATTGTGGCCATAGTCTAAAATAACGCGAAACGCATGCTCATCAAATACATTCATTCGTCCGGGCGCTTGGAAGAAGCTGGTATCGAAGGTGCGCAAACCGTGACGAATTTCATCTAATGTTTTGCCCAAACTAAACGCCATCGCTGCGGCAAACATAGCGTTTTGTACGTTGTGAGTCGCTTTACCCTCAAGTGTTGCAGGCACCAAGTGTGTCCAAAGCAATGGGATGTGTGCCCCGTTGTCATAAATAGTGATCATTTCACCGTTTAAACCGGTCTCCAGCACAATGGCGCGCCCGCCTGCACGGATGTGTTCACGAACCAAGCCATGCTGAATATTAAGCGTGACGTAGCAAATGTGCTTGGCACGAGTGTGATCGGCCATCTTTAAACACAGCGGATCATCCGCATTTAACACCGCGGTGTCATTGGCCACCTCTACAACGATGCGTTTAACTTCTGCCAGCTCCTCTAATGTATTAATCCCACGCAAACCGAGATGGTCACTTTGCACATTGAGCACAGCAGACACATCCGTTTCATGATAACCCAGCCCCGAGCGTGCTATGCCGCCCCGCGCTGTTTCCATGACCGCAAAATCGACCGCCGGATCACGCAGCACTATTTGCGCTGAAGCCGGTCCGGTCATATCACCTTTAACTGACAGTTTACCGTCAATGTACACGCCGTCGGTAGATGTCATCCCCACCGTGTGGCCAGACGATTTAAGGATATTCGCCAACATGCGGGAAGTGGTTGTTTTACCGTTAGTGCCGGTAATTGCTGCAATAGGAATACGACTGGGCGTGCCCGGGGGAAATAGCATATCGATTACTTTGCCAGAGACGTCGCGTGACTGTCCTTCGCTGGGGGCGACGTGCATGCGAAAGCCGGGCGCTGCATTCACCTCAACAATACCACCGCCGATTTCTTTATACGATTGGGTAATGTCCGCGGTTAAAAAGTCGACGCCGCCAACGTCTAAGCCAACCGCAGTAATGGCTCGCACTGCCATCTCGCGATTATCAGGGTGAACCTGATCGGTCATGTCGATAGCCGTTCCACCGGTTGACAGGTTGGCAGTGTCGCGAAGGTAGAGAATCTCGCCTTTGGCTAAGACGCTTTGAGGGGTATAGCCTGCGTTTTCTAGTAACCGTCCGGCCTGATCATCAAGGCGCAGCTGCGTCAGGACTTTTTCATGGCCCACGCCGCGCCGTGGGTCTGAGTTAACGATATCAATCAACTCAGACACGGTCAGTTTTCCATCTCCTGTTACATGACCAGGAACCCGTTTGGCGACAGCCACTAACTCACCGTTGACCACGAGCATACGGTGATCCATACCCGTCAGATACGATTCAACAAGAACAGAACGGCTAGTACCTTCAGACTTTGCGACATCAAACGCGGTGCTAACTTCCTCATCGGAGCGTAGATTGATCGAGACGCCGCGGCCATGATTGGCATTTAATGGCTTCACCACCACCGGAAACCCAATGCGCTTGGCCGCACTAATCGCCTCTGAGGCGCTGCGAATCATTAATTGACGCGGTACGGGTAAGCCTAAATCATTGAGTAAGTTATGTGTGTCTTCTTTATCACAGGAGATTTCTACCGCGATATGATTGGTTTGGCTGGTGATCGTGGCTTGGATGCGCTGCTGGTGTTTACCGTGACCAAACTGTACTAATGAGTATTTATTAAGGCGTATCCAAGGAATATCGCGCGCTTGTGCAGCTTGGACTAACGAGCCGGTACTGGGCCCAAATTCTTTACGTTGGGCAAAGCGAATAAAGTCATGCAGCTCGCTGGCAAAGTCAAAACCTTCTGGCAGCTGGGTGTCAAGCGCTGAGGCAATGTTTGGGGGCAATAGCGAAATTAATAGATTGCGCCCTAACTTGCCAGCTTCAAGTCCCACATCGCGCTGACCATAGGCATAGACCATGTTGTACTGGCCAACATCGCCGGTTTCGCGCGTTTTACCAAAGGTAACATCTGACCCTGCAAGGCTTTGTAGTTCAAGAATGACATGTTCCCAGATATGCCCCATCCAGGTGCCTTCATCTTCGCGCAACCGTCGTAAAAAACCACCAGGTTCGCCATAAGAGCAACCGTGCTCATCTAGCGTGGGAATGGCGGCCACCAAACCGTCTATAAATTCATCCCCTAAGGCGACGGAGGGATGGTCTTCCAAAATGCCGATGTCGATGACATGGCGAATGACGGGAAATAGTGCAAATACGTTAGGTCCGACATAGACATTCGTGGAAATAATTTTCACTCAACACGCTCCTGGTAGATAAATTCAGTCATCAAAATAGCTAATAACGAATTTTATGTTTTCTAGGGGGAGGTTTAATATACACAGTATTAATCCATTAGGCAGCTTTTGCTGTGCTGAAGCTTTGAGTTTTGCGTTTTAAGCGATAAATTTTGTAACTAAGTGGTATTTGACATAAAAAATAGCAATGTTAATCGTTATTTGGGTATAGGATATTGCCAAGCGGCGTCCTATTTTGATTTTTACGCGTCGCTTTATTGTTGAGTAATGAATGATAGGATTTCAATCAAGTATAACGAGGAGTAAATAATGGGCACATCTTCCCAGCGATTAGCGCAACAAACTATGGCATTCGTTCTAGCGGGAGGTCGAGGTAGTCGGCTGCAAGAACTCACTGAAAAGCGCGTTAAACCCGCCGTTTATTTTGGTGGTAAGTCACGGATCATCGATTTTGCGTTATCTAATTCGGTTAATTCAGGGATCCGGCGTATCGGCGTTGCGACCCAATACAAAGCCCACAGCTTGATTCGTCACCTGCAGCGCGGATGGAGTTTCTTTCGAGCTGAGCGCAATGAGTCGCTAGATATTTTACCCGCCTCTCAGCGAATGAATGAGACCGATTGGTACAAAGGTACGGCGGACGCTGTCACCCAAAATATTGATATCATCGAGTCTTACAACGTCAAGTACGTATTGGTATTGGCAGGCGATCACATTTACAAACAAGATTATTCGTTAATGATCAAACAGCACGTCGATAGCGGAGCTGATGTCACGGTGGGCTGCATTGAGGTACCCCGTGAAGACGCCACAGGTTTTGGTGTTATGCGAGTGGATGAGAATGATCTCGTCTTAGATTTTGTTGAAAAGCCCGCTGACCCTCCAGCAATGCCAGGGGACCCTAATCAGGCGTTGGCAAGCATGGGTATTTATGTGTTTGAAGCAAAATTTATGTTTGATTTGCTGCGCAAAGACAGTGAAAACCCGGACTCAACCCATGACTTTGGGCATGACATTATTCCGTATTTGGTCAAGCACGGCAAAGTGGTAGCGCATCCCTTCAGCCGTTCTTGTGTGCGTAGTGCCTCTGAGCCAAAGCCTTACTGGCGTGACGTGGGAACAGTTGATGCGTTTTGGCAGGCTAATCTTGATTTGACGGATTTTTCGCCAGAGCTTGATATCTTTGATAATGAATGGCCGATCTGGACGTATTCTGAATTGACTCCCCCTGCAAAATTTATCCATAACGAAGAAGGACGGCGCGGTAATGCGGTCTCATCCATGGTGTCAGGTGGGTGTATTATTTCAGGTGCACAGCTGGAACGCTGCCTACTGTTTACAGGTGTTAGAGCCAACTCGTACTCAACGCTAAACGGTGTGGTAGCAATGCCTTATGCGGTCATTGGGCGTTCTGCACGCTTAACTGGCGTAGTGATCGATCGCGATGTGGTCATACCCGAAGGCTTAGTAGTGGGTGAGGACCCAGAGTTAGATGCCAAACGCTTCAGGCGCACTGAAGGCGGCATTTGTTTGATCACAGCCTCTATGATTGAAAATTTGGATGCCTAGCGTCATTAACATTGCTGTGTGGGGGTTGTGGTGGTAACCAACAGGGTTTTCAACCCTCACACTAGGCACCTGAATAAAAATGCTGATTATTTAAACCAAAACGAAGGCTATGACACGCCAAAGTTAATGCCGTGTTAACATTACTTACCGCTCATAGGTTAATTTGTATTAATATATGAGCGGTCCTGAGTCACCAGGAGCATCTGGAGTAGGGTCTAATGGTTTCATTAATTAAGGAGATATAATGAAAATATTTAACGGCAAATTATTAATTCTAATATTTGCACTGTTTAGCAGTAGCCGAGTATGGGCAGAAGAGGCAACGGGCTTTGCTGCGACATTGAGTAGTTTTAGTGCGGGAGTTGATGGGTTCTTTAACACGTACTTTGGTTGGTTTGTTAACGCTGTTTTCTTCAGCGTGCCAATGGGAGACACAAAGTTTCCTTTAATCGTGGGTTGGCTGTTTGTGGCAGCGCTTATCTTCACGCTTTATTTTGGCTTTATACAATTTAGAAAATTTAAACTCTCAATCGATATTGTTCGGGGTAAATACACAGACCCTAACTCTAAAGAAGAGGGTGAAGTCTCTCACTTTCAAGCACTAACCACAGCGCTTTCGGGCACGGTTGGTCTAGGGAATATCGCAGGTGTCGGTGTTGCACTGGCTATTGGTGGCCCTGGCGCAACATTCTGGATGATCGTGGTTGGTCTTTTGGGTATGGCGTCTAAGTTTGTTGAGTGTACCTTAGGGGTTAAATATCGGACGATTTTACCGTCAGGTGCGGTTTCAGGTGGTCCAATGTATTACCTACGCGATGCATTGGCTGAGCAAGGCAAGCCAGGCTTAGGTAAATTTTTGGCGGTAGGTTTTGCTATCATGTGTATCTTCGGTGCGATTGGTGGCGGAAATATGTTCCAGGCCAATCAAGCCCACGCCATGCTTAACTATGCGTTCGGTATTCCATTAGAGTATGGAATCATCACGGGTGTAGTTTTAGCGGCATTAGTCTTCTCAGTGATTGTGGGTGGAATGCCTTCAATTGCGTCGGTTACTGAAAAAGTTGTTCCTTGGATGGCAGGTCTGTACGTTGGTATGGCGCTTATCGTCATCTTCGCTAACCTATCTCAAGTCGGTCCTGCATTCTCTGCAATTATCGATGGTGCCTTCACCGGTGCTGGTGTTGCAGGTGGTTTCATTGGTGCATTGATTCAGGGTCTTAAGCGTGCAACGTTCTCAAACGAGGCCGGTGTTGGTTCAGCGGCGATTGCTCACTCAGCAGTAAAGACGAAAGAGCCTGTCACAGAGGGTTTGGTATCACTACTTGAGCCGTTCATTGACACCGTTGTGATTTGTACAATGACTGCATTGGTTATCACCATTGCGGGTCTAAACATGGCACCGTTTGATGGTGCTGGCTTAACGGGTGTTACTTTGACGGCGGCTTCTTTTGAAGCAACGGCTGGCTTCTTTAAGTACTTACTAGCCATCGCGGTTATCATGTTTGCTTTCTCAACCATGATCTCTTGGTCTTACTACGGTTTGAAAGCTTGGACATACTTGTTCGGTGAGAGCGGCGTTGCTGAAATGATCTTTAAGCTGTTGTTCTGCTTATTTGTCATTGTTGGTGCAACGATTAAGTTCGGTGCAGTCATCGACTTCTCAGATGCAGCGATCTTTGCCATGTCTATCTTTAACATTGCGGGTCTATACTTCTTGATGCCGATTGTTAAGGCTGAGCTGAAGTCATTCACTGACAGAGTTAAGTCAGGTGAGATTAAGCGCTACAAGTAAGCGTTTGATGTTCAAGAGAGCCCGTGCATTGTCGCGGGCTTTTTTGTATCAATTGTTACCCTATTAGGTAGGAGTGTTACATGTCTGATATATCGACAGATCAGATTGATTTGAGTCGTCATCTCATTAAAAATGGACCAAAATTTAGATCGCACATAATCATTTTTGAAGAAACCCGTGCTTATCTTAAGCCTACGTTATCGGCGCTTATGTTTTGTTTGATCTATGTACTGGTGGGTGTGTTTTTATTAGGGCTTGCGGCCTATATTTACATGGGAACTCGTCAGGTAGATTTGGTGATTTTTCTCAGTGTTACAGGGGCTGCCATCGCAACATTTGGGCTTATTTTACTGAAACCCTTTATGAAATATTCAGCGTTTGATAAAGGTAGCGATGAGTTTAGTAACAATGCTGACCGGCCAATAAAGCTGGTCAATATAACCTCCTTGCAGATTACTAATAAAATAATTACTAGCAAGCATGGCTTGAGTTACCCGTGTTACGAGCTTAACGTGCTGACCAAATATGGCCGGCGAATGAATATTTTGAATCATAATGATCTGGCGCAAATGGAAGCAGATGCGGCGAAACTGAGTGAATTTTTAGGTGTTGAGCTGTTGGATTGTAAGAAAGAAATTGTGTTGTAAGGAGTTTGTTATTGCGCCGTAGTTTGTTTCACAGATGGAACAAGCTATGGGGTAGTAGCGATCTATTCTCTAAATGCTCATACTCTGGTGAAGAACCTTTGATCTGACTTTTAGTCATTAAAACCCTATATCAAACCTGTTTTTTGACACCTCACCAACAAGCAGAGCATTTGAAACAGTACTAACTTCAGACTGAACATATGCCCAGTAGTCAGGGTTATCAATGGTTCTTTCTTTAATCTGTTTGGGGGATGAAGCGGCTCATCTCCATGTTAAAGTCTTCACGCACTTCATCGTCTTGCATTAATTTTTCAAGTTGAATGTTAAGGGCTGCGATGAAGTCTTCTTTCCGTTTGCCTCTTGCGGCTAATTTGTTATCCACCAGCTCAACCGACAGCTCGATGCCACGATGCTTAATCCAGACAATATCCCAGACATCACGCGGCTTAATTCTTCTCGCCCGGTAAGCTAAGGCAATCTACAAGCTTTAAAGGGCTCAGGTAAGAAACTCAGCATGTCCAACCCGGCAAATGCCGACGGCAATGTAGGGCGATTGCATAAACAAATTGCTGATGGACGGGTGAGCGCACTTAAGGAATTTCATAATGAAGTGACCGCGCAAAACTTCCCGTATCCGGAAACCAATATCGGCATGCACCCTAATGAGAAGGATAAGTGTTTGGAACAATTGGATCAGTGGACGCCAACTCACCACAAGGAATAATAGTCAATTACGGCATGCTTGACTAAATGAAGTGAAATCAATATGGTGACAATATGACACCATAAAGGCAAAATCTAATGGCTACAATAAACAACGACCGCATAACTGCAAGAGTAAACGAGGATGTCAAAAACACACTGTCAGCTGCTGCTGAGCTAGTTGGGGCGACCTTAAATCAATTCTTAGTACAAGCTGCATTAGAAAAAGCAGAAGTGATTATCGAAAGAGAACGAGTAATACATCTCAGTAAAAAAGACAGCGAAATATTCTTCGATGCGCTTGATAATCCCCCTAAGCCGAATCAGAAGCTAAAAAATGCGCTTGCTAATTATAAGCTAAAGATAGGTTAAGGTTTTGTCACTACAGATTGAGTTACTCACTAAAAAGCATAGCCGCATAGAGTTTACCTGTGGTGATGATGCACTTGATGCATATCTTCAAAGAACGGCAAGACAACATATTGATAAAGGAATTTCCAGAACGTTTGTATTAACCGAATCGGAAGCGCCCAATACAATTTTGGCTTTTATGACCTTAACCGTATCTGAAGTTGTATCAGATGAGCTTCCTGAAAGGCTCTTAAAGAAATACCCGAATAAAGTTCCTGCCGCCAAATTAGCCCGCTTAGCTGTGAGCTCTAATAGGCAACGACAAGGCTTAGGTGAAATGATGCTTGTTGATGCTATGCAAAAAACTTTGTTAGTGTCTCAAAACTTAGGTATTGCTGGTTTATTTGTTGACGCCAAACATCAGCAGGCTAAACAGTACTATAGTCAATTTGGCTTTCTGTCCTTAACCGACAAGTTAGATAACTTGTTTCTACCGATAAAGTCTATTGCTAGTTTATTAGAGGATTAGACCTTGGCATCGTCTGTTGCACTGACCACCATTAACCCCCGCAGCAATCCCCAAAAAGTTACGTATTAACGCCGCACCATCCTGATCACCGGAGTAATTTTCAACATGCTCCGGTTCAGTACGTTCGTACATGTTAGACCAGACTGAGCGGCGAGATTTAGGGTGGAACTGAGTGGTATACCAGTGATCACCATGATCAATACAAATCGCGCTACTCTCACCTATTCGGGCCAGCGACTGAGTTTTCTGAAGATCTGACGGAACAACATGCAGGTAATTGGCTTAGTCATGTTGAATTCGGCCCACGCGGTATACGTCGGGAAGTAACGCTATCCGACGATATTGCTATCTGAATAGCAAATATTACTTAATCAAATGGAGATAAGGAAATGAGTGAAAACTTAGAACTGGCAACACAATTTTTTGAAGCATGTGAAACGGGTAAAGGTTGGGAAGGTTGCAAAGCATTTTGCCACCCCGGTGCAACATTTTCTGCTCAAGCTAATGCCATCGCTGACATTGATAGTCTCGAAGGCTATACCGAATGGATGAAAAATTTGCTGATCCCAATTCCAAATGGCCGCTATGAGTTGAAGAGCTTTTCTGAAGATGAAGCTCGTCAAAGTGTCACTGCTTTCGCTGTGCTTCATGGCACTCAAACAGGTCTAGGTGGCCCCGGTGAGCCAACAGGAAAAGCCCTTCAGGCTGACTATGTGTACGCGCTGGAGTTTGACGGCGGCCTTATTAAGCACATGACTAAAATTTGGAATGATTCAATCAGTCTGGAACAGCTAGGCTGGGTTTAATCAATTTATGACGCAAAGTAAAGACTGGCATTACCACCCGGAATTACCGTTAAAGCTAACCACATCGTTTGATCGGCCATTGTGGTGGCAGAACCTATGGTAATGGTTTAGGGCTTCGTGGTTTGGTATTGCTGTGTTGCCGGCTTGGCTGGCGTTTGTGCTGATTAACTGGTTTTTTCTGCATCCTTCTCAGGTTGAGATGCAGATGCATGTTCTGAAAATCATTGCTGATAATGGTAAACAATGCTTTGAACATAGTCAGTTAGAAATGGGATAAGCGTTATTTGCGAGATCATTTTTAAATGATATGTCGGAGCGGTGAATCGGGCGCCCTGTCATCAGGATAATCCGTATTTCGATGTTAGCGGTGTGTGCTCTGGATGGGACTTGAACCGGTGCGCCGTGGTGAGGGCGTGGTATTCCTCAAAGGCTTGCACAAATGGGGTCGCAGGTTCATGCCTCTCAGCTTTGCCGGTACCGGGCTAAAGGCTGCGCTGCAAGACCCCTACGACTCTTGTGAACACCAATTCACCTTAGTTTACTGGCGTTACGTAGTCATATTTTTTCAAGAAATAGTGTGAAACCTACTACGCTTACTCCCCCACATCCTGCAAAACAGCTTCAATCAACCTATCTGACATATAAATATTATTGGCTTTGAGCTGTTCAATATATGGGCGAATAGTATCAATCAGCCCCTGCTTTTTAGCGCGGCGCAAAATACCTAGTGTTCCAATGCGCGGAATATCAAAACGCTCAGCAACCCGTCTTGCCTGAGAGTCATCCAGCAGAACGATGCTATCTCTAACTGACTGCGCCAAAGCAATAACTTCAGCTTCTCCAGGGTCGACCAATATTGAAAGTGGCTGAAGAACCTGTGGTTCAGGCTGACGAATTTCCAGCCCGCTTAAACGTGCAACGGCATCAGCGCCCGGCATTCCACGGTTACCTAATCCCAAACAGCAGGTGGCACTAAAACCTGTTGGTATAACTGCTGCAGAAATTCCAGCCGATCAATGATTGCTAGTGAAATCAATGGGCCACTATCAGCAATAATAGCCCGCTTAGTTATCAAGTAGCTCATCTGCGATCTGGTCGTCACTGAGATTGATTACCGGAATCTCCAAACGTTCCAGCTCAAACATAAAATTCAGCTTTGCCATGCCGCAAAACTCTGCCGCTTTACCCAGTGATAATCGGTGTATTTCAAACAACTTGGCCGCCAGTAAGAAGCGCAGCTCGTCTTCAAGCTTCTGCGGTGATTTACCAGATGTGACTAGCATGTCAGCCGTGTAAGGTATTGATAAATTATGCATGCCTGATTTTCCTTTGTGTACTAACACCAGTTTAGCCTAAACATTGTTTTTCTGAAAATTAAACCTAACAGTGGTTATTTAGCGGCTATCAGATCATTCACCGTCTGTAGGTCTTTCAGTACAGACTCATCGTCGGTCATGAAGCCTGTGTCAAAATGCTCTTTCAAACGGAACAGAAACTCATCAAAAGAGAGATTAGCCAGCGCTGCAGCGGCTGAAAAACTGATTTTCCGAGCATGATAAAGACTGGCTGCCATAAAAAATTCAGCTGCGTTGTTACAAAGTGGCTGTAGCACTTCTTCAAATTCATTTTTTAGTATGACGGACATGATGTCACCTGTGCTATTTGTGTTTGTTCAGACTAGTATAATCGTTCCTTCTAATCGATACATAATTTACTGCTACTCTGCAACTCAATTGCCTAATAATCAATTTCCTGAGTACTAATCCTATTGGCTAGCCAACCCAATACATCATAAACTGTGATTCTCAAGCTTCTGATGCAAGGTCTCACGGCGATTCAGGGGGATGCGTCTAACTGAATATCTATACTGTTAAAAAACGACACCATCTTTACAGTAATAACGTATCTTGTATGGTCATAGTAAGACACACAATTACAGTGCCAGAGCCGATAAGCGAGTATATTACGTGGCAAGCTTCATCAGGAGATTATGGTGGAATTAGCGAGTATTTCCGCGATTTAGTACGTAGAGATCAAAAAAAAAGCAGGCTTCCATCCTCGCTTTAAGCGATAGCGCTAACACCATCACTAAACTCAATTCGCTCACCACTGTAAGCCACTAATGACCGACTGCCATGAATAAAATGACACCCGCTGTACGTGTTTTAATCGTCATTAATGTTGCACTGTTTTTACTGAGCCGTGTGATACCGTATCAGATGACCGAAATACTTGGGCTGTATTTACCGGTAAACGAAAAATACGCTGTTTGGCAATACCTCACCGGCATGTTTATGCACCATGGGGCGATGCATCTCATCATTAATATGGCGGGGCTATTTTTCTTTGGCTGCATTGTAGAGCGTGCGCTCGGGTGTAAACGATTTGTTATGCTTTATTTTTTGGCAGGTATTGGTTCAGGGCTTATCTACACTCTGGTACAGGGTTACGAATACTCCACAGGGCTTGCAACAGTCAGTGCGATTGAAGCCCTTGAAAGCAATTCTGAAGCGCTCTTAAGCAATGAAATTTATCAAAAAACGATTTACACGCTATCTCGGATGTACCGCACAGAAGTCGTTGGTGCTTCAGGCGCTTTATATGGCGTAATTGTTGCACTTGCTATGCGTTTTCCAAACGCAAAAATGTCGTTTACATTTATCCCATTCTCAATAGTAGCGAAGTACTTTGTTCTCGGGTTAATTGGTATTGACTTAGTATTTCAACTAACAGGTTATTCACCGTTTGGCCGCTTTATGATCGCGCACTCGGCCCATTTAGGTGGCGCGCTCACTGGGTTCTTAGTGATTTTCATACAGAAAAAATGGTAACTCTTTGACCACTAATTAATTCATCGATGTGTCAACAGAAGTAGCGTTCATTGGTACATGAATCGATGAATGCATGTCTCTAAAGGTCAAGTCACCATTCCCAAACAAGCCCGCGACAGCTTAAACTTGAATGCTGGTGACCGTGTAGAATTCATCATCGACGACGATGGCCGTTTATTCATCCTGCCGGTAACACGCTCAGTAAAAACCCTAAAAGGCATGCTGCCAAAACCCACTTCCCCCGTCAGTCTGGAAGCAATGAACGAAGCCAGCGCACAAGCAGCCAGTTCATGATAGGACTAGATACCAATGTTTTAGTGCGCTACCTAACACAGGATGACCCAGTGCAATCTGCACAGGTGAATGAGGTCATCGAGCAACTATCAGCTGAGCAGCTCGGAGCGATCAGTCACATCCGTATTGTGCGAGCTGGTATGGGTCTTGTCACGAGCCTACCCATACTCACGGGAGCAAGTTGCTGAAGTGATCCATGCTGTATTGACCTGTCAGGAATTCCAGATTGAGCGTGTTGATATGGCAGAGTTAGCTTTTCTGGATTATCGACAGGGCAATGCTGATTTTTCTGACTATTTACTGGCACGTCATCACCAGCAAATGGGTGCAGAATATACTGTGACGTTTGATCGCAAGGCTGCCGGAGCGGTACGAATGATGGCGCTGACGGATTTTTTGGCTGATGCATGAATAATTGACTCTATGATCAGACTATTTGATACCAGAAATAATGTCCTACTCAGTTTGTCAGAAAGTCGTTAAACGTAACTCAGGCTATCCAAGGTCAGTTGGCAAGTCGGTTGGGGGTAATGTTGCTAAATGTTACTTAGGAATAATTATGTGTGGCGCAAGCCCTAAACGTTTCACACGTCTTGTTCGCTTCTTTGTCATCTTCATCGTGAATGTAATAGCGAGCGAGGATGTTGGTATCTAAGCCAATCATGGTTTAGCCAACAAGCTGGCAACGTCAAAATCCACTGGTACTGCTTTCCGTTTGCTTCCTTTACGAGTGCCTAGTTCTTGTCGGATTTTAAGTGGTATTGTCACCTGACCTTTGCTTGTCACTAAAACCAAGATTCCGTGCATGAATAGCGGCCTCACGCAGGCCATCTTCCCATGATTACCAGCGAAGTCATCGACAAATCAACGCTCATGCAATTTGTCGCCCAAAATCTCGGGATAGGGCTAGCACCCCAGTAGATCGAGAGCACATAGCTGGGCTTCGTCAATATACTCAAGCTTATTGACAAACTAGACGACTGGTCGTATTTTCATAGTCATGATCAAGGCAAAAAAATCCAGCGCCACTAAAGAAGCTCTGCTCCAAGAAGGCATGCAGCAACTCGCACAAAACGGTTATCACGGCACCGGTATCAAGAAAGTACTCGACGCCGTCAACGTGCCAAAGGGTTCTTTCTACCATTACTTTGACTCAAAAGAGGTGTATGTAGCCCATATTATTGGCGAGTATAACCAGCAATCCCTTCGGCTCTTTGATAGCGTCATGGAGCAGCCAGACACCACCGCCATCGAAAAACTGGAGACGATTTACCAGCAGCTACTGAAACAATACGCCAATGCAAACTGCCAAAAAGGCTGCTTGATTGGCAGTCTGGCCGCTGAGATAGGGCATAGCTTTGAGTTGTGCCAACAAGCAATGCAGCTAAGCGTGAGCAATTTAGAAACGCGGATGGCCAAGCTACTGACACAAGCACAACAGGAAGGCAGCATCAGAAGCGACTTGCAACCTCAAGAAGTGGCTGAATTGTTATGGAGCACTTGGGAAGGTGTACTGATCAAAATGCAAATGGATGGCAACATCGATACCGCTAAGCGTGTGCTAAATATATTATTTAAACAGCTGCTGGTTCCAATGAGGCACTAGCGGCTCGACCTATTTTTTTATCAAATTAATAGCCGACCGGTCTATTAATTTGTAATGTACGATAACAGAACCAGAGCCAATCTATCCAATAGAGAACCCCTATGAAAAAACTTAATTTTTACGATCAACTCAACGCAGCCACGCTTTTATTAATCTCACCAGAATGGCGAAAAGTGAAAGCAGCCCGTAAAGCGGCTGAATCGTTTGAAACGCCAGATGTGGTTATTCCAACTGAAACCCGCACAATTGCAGGCCGCAAGATTCGCCTTGCTGAAGCCGGTCCAGCCGATGCGCCACTCGTGGTGCTGCTCAGTCCTTTCCCAGAAAGCATCCTCAGCTTTACAGGTTCGTGGGAAGCACTGACAGAAAAATGTCGGGTGATTGCCATTGACCTACCGGGGTTTGGTGCGTCTGAAGGAGATCGTCATGATATGTCACCCACCGCTCAGGGTGCTCACTTGGCGGCGATTTTTGATGAGCTTGACCTGCATGACATCCATCTTGTCGGGCCTGATGTAGGCATGGGCGCGGCACTTGCCTATGTCCTCAACCATAAACATCGCGTGGCAAGTTTAGCGGTTGGGCACGGCCCCGGTGCTCCCGGCCCGTTTAAGCTGGGATTTATGATCAACATGCTGGCCAAATTTGGTTTCATGCGTTTCTCAACAGGCTTATTAGGTGCTGGGCCACTCATCGCTTTCTCGTCAAAACTTGGGTCTATTCGCCACCGAGCAAACGCTAAACAAATGGATGATTATAAGCGGGCTTACTCGGGTCGTACTCCAGAGGTGGTTCACTGGTTTAAAGATTTGCGTGCCAAAGCCGCTGAGCTGGCTGGTCGGGTGAATGAAATCACTATTCCTACCTTAGTTTTCTGGGGTGAGCTTGATGTATTGTTTGACCCCAGCAACGCTAAACATCTTGATGCAGCCTTACCTAATAGCAAGTTACAAATGCTGCCTGAAGCAGGCCATCTTGCCTGGGCTGACCAGCCAGAATTATTCGCCGAGATGATTATCGATTGGGTAGAGACTGCTCACAAATAAGTTTTTTGTGGGTGTTTCATCTTTTATGCAAGAGCCATCTGCTGATAAGCAGCAGATGGTATTACGACACCTTGTAAGATTTGATACGGTTATCTTTATCAGTGCCCAAAGTGGTTGGAGAGGTTAGTTCATAATTGCTCGTCAATCAGGACACAGCATTGGGAATATGCACCTCTGAGAAGGTGCAGAGCACTTACCACCATGACTTTCATGTTGTTTAAATCAAAACACACACTTGGCTACACATATGGGTGTGTGAGATAATGTAGTTAATTTTTCGTAAAAGAGATTCCTTATGTCGACCAATTTAGCACTCGACAACCAATTGTTAGATGAAGCGCTGGCTGTTGGGGGATTCAAGAGCAAAAAAGATACAGTCAACCAAGCGCTTCGCGAATTTGTCCAACGACGTAAACAGCGTGAGATTTTTGAGCTATTTGGTAAGTTTCCAGCGGATGAAGACTACGATTATAAGCAAGGTCGAAAATGAGTGGGGTACTTGTTGATACTTGCATTTGGTCTGGCGCGCTCCGTGGTAAACAACCTACAAACGAACAGTTTGCTCAGGAACTTATGTCCCTGATTGATGATGGTCGGGCAAAAATAATTGGGGTTATAAGGCAGGAGCTTCTATCGGGTTATAGCGATGAGCAACGTTATGAAAACCTGCGTAAGCGAATGAACTGGTTTCCTAACGAACTGATGAATGATAGTGATTATGAGCAAGCAGCAGCATTTTCAAATATCTGTCGCAGGAAAGGCACTCAAGGGTCACATATTGATTTTTTGATTTGTGCTGTATCTGTCAGGCTTAGCCTGCAAATTTTCACTGTTGACCAAGATTTTGAGTATTACGTAAAACATCTTCCTATTAGTTTGTATCAGCTGTAAGTACGGTTCCCGATCAATTTAGTGGGCTTATTGAGCGATTTTTCTCCTCAGATTTAAGGCGACGCGCTACTTTTTTTAACATCCTCTGCGGGTGGTAAGTCTTCAGGATGAATACCACGCTCAATTAATGTGTTACGAACCGCTTTGTTGTTAGTAATATGTTCATTGGAAATTACCGATTCCGTTCCCATCCCATGGGATTTGGCGTTAAAAATAGTTATTTCTGTTGCAAAGTCTTTGGCTTTCAGAATAATCGTCGGCGCAAAGTTAGCCAGAAGGCGGTTGTCAGGAACCTGCCATTGAGCCTTCATCGATTGGGTCGGCTTGCCAAATAATGCGGTATTGCCCTTGCTGCGGATTAGTGCAAAGTTTTTGTTTTCACCGGTTTGTTCGAAAATAACCTGGGAAAGCTCTTTGTATGTTTCAGCCAGTTTTTTGCGGGCGGATACGCGTTCCATTGCTAATAAGCGCTCTTCAATCAGTTCAGCCTTGCGGGTTTGCATAGCAAAGTAAGTTTGGGCAAAAGCGATCTCTTGCTTACGTGGATCACCATTTTGAGCGATTAGGTAGCAGGCATACCGTGTGAGCATGATGTCGGGAATTTCCTTCTCTGCCCCTTTAGGCATTGCGATCGTTTTGTTGACGTCAACAAAATGATCAAGAATGGCGTGACCAGTGACTTCACAGGCAGTTTTAGCTTTGCTGATGGCCAAGGTGAAATTGCGCCATTCGGCATAACCCAGCAAATGCTGTAGATCACGAGCCAGCCAGAATTCCACCCCATTTCAGTGGTTTGTGTGTGCACTTCAAACGTTGAGGTTAGTTCATATAAATGCTCTTTCTTCATAATCTGATCATGGCCTTTATAAAAGCCGTCCTCTCCAAGACAGGGCACTCTAGCTGGTACGAGCTGCCTGATAGTATTTGAGAATAATGAGCTACCCGAGTTCTCCAGCCCGCGCCAACACAATATTGATGACTCTTTCTGATAAACGGTATTTATACAAAATTAAATCGTCTATCAGTGGCTTGATCTGTTCGATTTTACCTGCTTCCTTAGCCTTGAGCAGGACTCCCATAATGCCAACAACCGGTATGGAATGCTGTTCGGCAATGCGTCTTCCTAATCGCTCGTCAATCAGGACACTGCAATTTAAATTGCTTGCAAGTGCCAACGCTTGTGATTCACCTTCATCGAGTCGGTTTTTGAAGATTGCATAATTATCGGCATTTTGGTCGGCATGAATAAAGCATTGCTCATCCTGATATTTTTCTACAAAAAGCTCAATACGTTGAGTATCTACCCGTTTTCTTGTAGCCGTTACTTCAAGGTACACAGCATTGGGAATATGCACCTCTGAGAAGGTGCAGAACAATAATTCCAGGCAGTTTATTTTAGCCAACGCAATCAGTGGGCTGGCATCAGAAACAATCAACTTACTCATGAATCAAGGTAAGCCATTTCCCGCTCGAACTCTGCTTCACTGAAATCAACGATTGGAATATTTTGCTCACTGATATATTCAGTGAATTCAACGAGTGGCATGTTAGCCAGTTTGGCGGCTTTCCCCAGACTAAGATTGCCTTCTTTAAAAAGCTGTACGGCAAGCGTCACATGTACCCCATGGTTTAACAGCTCCTCGCTAAAAGGAACCGTGACAAACAAAGGATGTCCATGACGTGTAACCACTGATAAATTACCGGCTTCTACTTCTCTGCTTAACTCGCCTGAGCGTTCGCGTAAATCTCTGATGCTGAATGATTGCATGATGCTAGTCTCAAGATATTTGTTACCATAGATTGTAGCACAAAATATTTTGATCGATAGTTTTGGTTTAAGGTGTACTGCCTAACCGTGCAATACCACGTATTAATAATGATCGTATTTTAGGTTGGCTTAGAATGTGATACCCCTATTATTATTTCTAAGTTTTCGCTACTTTCACTTCATTTTGAAGTAAGCAAAGGCACTAAAAGTATTGGAAGCTCAATATTAAAAAATGACATTGTAAGCTGCATTGAGCAGATGTAATGTGTTTGGCTTGAGCTTGATGATTATACAAATACAGAATCATGCATTAGTCGTGTTATACAAAAAATAGTGATGGAACCTATGAGCACTGAAACATTGGATGTTAGCCCCGCTTCTAAGCCGAGACACGTTGTTAACGCCAAGGGCGAAACAATCAAAGTCCCTGATGCTTGGGAGCTGCTTGAACCTGGTGATGCGGCGCTGAGCCGACGGATTAAGAAAGATGGCCCAAGTTGGACCATGAAGGAGAAAAAAGGCCGACGGCTTTTTTCAAAAGGCATTTGGGCGCCTGCTGCTAGAATCGCCACGCTACGTGTTGAACTCGAGCAAGAACGCCTTGCCCCGTCTTATCAAAAGAAACTCGATGCGGGTCGAAAGCGGCGCGAAAAAGAACAAGTCGCCTACGCTTCTGATTTTGAAAACTCTGTCCGGGATTATTTATCCTTCGCACCCGCCTACACTGCACTCGCTGCCACGATGGCCAAACAAATTGCTAAGCATGCCACTCCTGTTGGCAGTGGAACCGTTGCGCGCACCAAACGGATATCGATCGAGCAACGCGCCGAAGCCGCGACAATTGCTTGGATGCGGCATCAGACGACGGCTTACGACGATATGGTTATTCCTCGTATCAAAGGGCAGCGCCGCGAAGTCCGAAAGCAATTGGCTAAGCGCTCCAAGCAGTTACTCAATGACTATCGAAACGGTGCTGAAAGGCCTCAGAACTGCCCATTGGCTGCTGCTCTAAAGACTGACTAATTGACTTGCAACACCATATAACTGATGAAGATATATCGCAGCAATTTACCCGCAGTCACCAGCAGGAGCTTGTTAATGAGCCCAGCACATTGCCTGCTGTTGCGACGATTACCAGCATAGTGGGTGATAAGCCACTCAACAATAAAGCACCCAACACAATTTCTGAGCTCAAAGGTAGAATCGTTGCGGCTAAAAATGCCGATGTAAAAAGGCCTAAATAGCCAAGAGGAATACCCCATTCATTGTGCAAATGTATTGGGCCCTTTGCAGCGTACTTCCTGTTATGAATATGAGCAGAATTATGCCGCATAGCGGTTCCTAGTGGCGACACAAAGCTATGTGACCAGTGATGTCACCCGTCACTATCCAATACATCCGGCTTATTGAGCGATTTTTTCTCCTCAGATTTAAGACGACGCGCTACTTTTTTAACATCCTCTGCTGGCGGTAGGTTTTCAGGGTGAATACCACGCTCGATTAATGTGTTGCGAACCGCCTTATTGTTAGTAATATGTTCATTGGAAATTGCCGATTCCGTTCCCATTCCGTGAGATTTAGCGTTAAAAATGGTTATTTCTGTTGCGAAATCTTTGGCTTTCAGAATAATCGTCGGCGCAAAGTCAGCTAAAGGACGGCTATCAGGAACCTTCCATTGGGCCTTCATTGATTGGGTCGGCTTGCCAAATAATGCGGTATCGCCTTTGCTGCGGATTAACGCAAAGTTTTTGTTTTCACCTGTTTGTTCATAGATGACTTGGGAAAGCTCTTTTTCTGTTTCAGCCAGCTTTTTGCGAGCGGATACGCGTTCCATAGCTAATAGGCGTTGCTCAATTAACTCAACCTTGCGGGTTTGCATGGCAAAATAAGTTTGGGCAAAAGCGATCTCTTGTTTCCTCGGATCACCATTTTGAGCGATCAGGTAACAGGCATAGCGTGTAAGCATGATGTCATCAACTTCACGTGTACTACCAGAGCCAAGTTCAACCATTTTGTTGACGTCAACAAAATGGTCTGTGATGGAGTGGCCAGACACTTCACAAGCGGTTTTAGCCTTGCTGATAGCTAAGGTGAAATTGCGCCACTCTGTATAACCTAGCAAATGCTGTAGATCCCGAGCCAGCCAGAATTCCACTTCATTTTCAGTAGCTTGTGCATGCGCCTCAAACGTTGAGGTTAGTTCATATAGCTGCTCTTTTTTCATAACCTGACCACGATTGTAAAATTATCATCATATTGATGATGTATTATAATCAATTAACTTGAAATGTGAAATATAGAAAAGCATAATGTTGTGCATGAAACAGTCAATTACCTACACTTCATCTGAAAAAATCAGTCGTACCAGCTTAGCTCAACGAGAGCGCCTAGCTTATATCGAGTTTCGTTTATTTTTTCTCGGTGACATACGTAGACAAGATCTCATGGAGCGCTTCAGCATTGCGCCAGCCGCCGCAACCCGTGATTTCACACTGTACCGTGAGCAGTGCCCCGACAATATTGATTTTGAAGGCAGCCGTAAAACCTACATATTAGGGAAAGCGTTCAAACCCGTGTTTGAACACAATATCGAGCGCGTGCTCCTGATGTTGTCACGTGGTTTTGGTGATGGTCTCGGTCAGGTGCAAGATGCTTTGTTATCGTGTGAACTTCCTCCCATGTTGAATCGCCCCTCGGCTGATATTCTGGCTTCAGTGACTCGGGCGATACATCAGAGAAAAGCTATCAGGATGCGCTACTTCTCACACTCCAGCGGACTATCCAAGCGAGAAATTGTGCCATTTGCTTTAGCGAATGATGGACTGCGCTGGCATGTGCGTGCTTTTGACCGAAAGTCTGGGGAGTTTCGGGACTTTGTCTTTACGCGTATGGAATCTACGCAGTTATTGGCTGATAGCTTGCCGATTAAAGACGAATTGTCGGAACAGGATCATCAGTGGAATCGCGTTGTGGAGCTGGATATTGTTCCGCATCCTGACCGTGATCATCCAGAGATTGTTGAGCGTGACTATGGGATGGTGGATGGCGTATTGCATTTAAAAATGCGGGCGGCAATGGCGGGTTATGTGTTGCGACAGTGGCAGGTGGATTGTTCAAAAA
>ENA-ORXT01000998-ORXT01000998.1-marine-metagenome-genome-assembly--contig:-NODE-998-length-40430-cov-4.901370_pt1 | contig 40430 bp, 39 predicted proteins | sample MGYA00237868_ERZ511482 | MGnify/ENA metagenome assembly ERZ511482 | reverse complement strand
CGTCCACGACGACGACGATGCACTTGTCACCGGCGCCGACGGTGAGCCCCGGCTCATCAACCGGGCGATCGCCGCTGCGTTGCAGACCGACGCTGCGATCCATGTTGTCCCGAACGTCGGACTCCTCGATGACGGAGTCGCCGCGATTCTGCGTTGGTAGCCCGCTCAGCTGGCGTCTGCGTCAGGGTCGGCGCTGGCAATGGCGCACCCGTCGGGGTTGGCCTGTAGCCAGGCATCGACTGCCTCAACCGGACTGAGTTGCTCGCCTCGATCCCAGGCATCGAGGTAGGGGTAGGGCCAGACGACGCCGCGGCGGACAGAGAATTCCTTGTCCGGACACGGCGGAGAGATGCCGAAGTGGATGTGACACGCGCCGGCGCGACCGGTGCGACCGACGGTTCCGAGCGGTTGTCCGGCGGTGACCTCGGATCCGACCGTGATCTCGGTCCGAATGGTCTCAAAGTGAGCGACGTAGTACCGGACGCCGTCATCGCCCAGGATCGACACTGATCGGCCACCGCGCGTCGCCGGATTGTCGACAGCGGCGCTCCAGGAATCGACGCGACGGACCTCGAGGGCGGTCCCGTCGACGGGGCTGACCACGGTGCCCCGACATCCGCCGAATACGAAGATGTCGGTCGCCGGATACGTCGCGTGTGTCGCGTTCCAGTCCGCTGCAGCGGGCTCGTCGACCGGCACGACGTAGGGCGTGGTCGTCGGTTCCGGGTCGTCGACCCTGACCGCTGCGTCGGACGCCGTCGCAGGAGCTGTCAGCGCGCCCACGATCAGGGCGATCAGTAGTCCGAGAACATCCATCGACCCACCGTAGGCGCAAAAGCTGTCGAGCTCGTCGGCTGTCGAGTGCCGCGTCAGGGAATGTTTGCCTGTTCTGCGAGGTGACATCAATGCGGCGTTTGGTGGCGCCTCTCGACGGTCGGCCAGTCGGGCGACATGAGCGACTCCGGGTGCGAAAGGTGCCGTACTTTCGCTGGTCAAGGCGGGCTGACTGCGTGTTGATATCGAGCGCGTTTCGGGTTCGGGGACGATCGATTTGTGCTGACACGAAACCAGAGTTGCGCTATCTGGCAGTATTTTTCGTCGGACCTGTCCCATAACGTTCGGTCTGTCAGCGCGTGCGGACGCCCCCGAAGTGCCGGTTCAGGACACCGCAGACGTTGCTCGACGCAGCACTATCGCTCGAGCCACATGTAGGTGGTGGTCGCCGTCGCTGCCCGCTTGCCGTTGGGCAGGTACAGGTCGATTTGGCCGAAGACCAGCGACCGGCCTGGCTTCACGACGTAGGCATCGAAGGTGACCGTGCCGATGTCTTCGGGAACCGCTCGTTCGAAGTTCGTGCTGAGCGACACGGTCGTGAACCCGAGATCGGAATTGTCGTAGGACATCATGACGAAGACCATGCCGGTGTCCATGCAGCCGAGAATCGCCTGCCCACACATGACGCCGCCGCCGTGGGTGACGTGCGGAACGACGTCGACATCGAATTGCACGTGCCCAGTCGATGCAGCGGAGATCCGCAATCCCAGGTCGTGCATGATGCCCGGCCCGCCCTCTGCATAGGTGTTGGTGATCCGCTCGGCCATCGCTGCGTCGGGCTCAACGATGGTGCTCAAGGTCGGCGCCGTCGTGGGGGTCGAGGAAGAAGTCGGGGTGGTCACGCCAGCGACTGTAGTGATGGGGTCGTCTCGGACATGAGAGCGCACGGCGCGACTGGGTACGGTCGCATTGTGCAGCTCAACACGATTCACCGCGGTGCCGGCGCACCCATTGTCTTCATTCACGGACTCGGGACCGCAGCAACGACCTGGGACGCCTGTGCCACGGCGCTCGCTGATCGTTTCACGACCGTCGCTGTCGATTTGCCGGGCCACGGTGACTCCGCCTGTCCCGACGGCAGTGAGGCATTCACTCGCGACGCGGCGCTTGGCGACCTCGACCTGGTCCTGGATGGTCTTGACGAACCAGCGGTCCTGGTCGGCCACTCACTCGGTGGCTACCTCGCTCTCGCCCACGTGGCGACACGCCCGGGAAAGGCCCGTGGCATTGTCGTCCTCAACACCGGTCCCGGATTTCGCGATCCCGAGAAGCGGGAAGGATGGAACGATCGATCGCGTCGCAATTGGCATCGATTCGGCGTGCCCGAACGCGTCGCGGAACTGAACCTGCAGCACGACTCGGTCGTGATGGACCGGCTCGCCGACATCGCCACGCCGACGCTCGTGCTGGCCGGTGGCGATGATCGACCCGAATTCACCGGGGCGGGCCAGTACCTCGAACGAAAGATGCCCGATGCCCGGCTTGTCGTCCTCGACGGAGGTGGCCATTCGATGCACGAAGACACCCACGCCGCCGAGGTTGCGGAACTCGTTGCCGGCTTCGTCGCCGGACTGGGCTGAGGCGAGTTGACGGCATGGCGTCGATCTACTTCGAGGACTTCACACCGGGAGCGGTCTTCGAATTAGGCCAGGTCACTGTGACGGCGGAGGAGATCATCGAGTTCGCCACACGGTTCGATCCGCAGCCCTTCCACGTCGACCCGCAGGCAGCCCTGGATTCCTCCTTCGGTGGGCTGATCGCCAGCGGTTGGCACACCGGCTCGCTTTGGATGCGGCTCTACGCCGACGCCCTGCTGCACGACGCCGACAGCCGCGGATCGCCGGGTATGGAAGAGGTGCGCTGGCGAGCACCCGTGCGTCCCGGCGACACGTTGACTGCCACTACGACCGTCGTCGACGCGCAGCCCTCGGCCTCTGATCCGACTCGTGGCACGGTCTTCACCGAGTCGGCAATGACCAACCAGGACGGCGTTGCGGTGATGACGATGAAGTCGCGTGGCATGTTCGGGCGCCGCCCCCTGTCGTCCTGATCGCGGTTCGGCTCTGTGCAGAACGAGCGCACGATGCGGTTTCGCCGTGGGTTCGAGGGGGCATGTTCGGCTCATGAGTTACGACGTGCACATCGGCGACACCGTTGAATGGAACTGGGCGAATGGAACCGGGACCGGCAAGGTGACCGAGCGATTCACCTCCAAGGTCACGCGAACCATTGCGGGCACCGAGGTGACTCGGAATGCGAGCGACGACGAACCTGCCTACCTGATCGAGCAAGACGACGGCGACGAGGTCCTCAAGTCCGTCACGGAACTGAGCCAGGCGGACTGACCCCAGTCGCCGCTCACCAGCGGAGCGCTCGGACGCCGCCCATTCCGAACAAAGTCTTCAGGTCGATGAGGTCGTGCAGGATCGGCGGAATGAGATCGGCGAAGGGCGTCGTCAGGGCCAGTGGGCCGAACTGCGCAAGGCCGCGTCGTCCGCCGAGGTCGAGAACCCATCCACGTTGCACGAGGTTCGGTTGCTTCAGCGGTTTGCCGTCGAGCATCCGCACGGCATTCTCACCAGCTGCTGTCCCGGCCTGGGTGGCGATCTGAGCCGACATCGGAAGGAACTCGCCGGCGTCGTCGAGATGGGCGGCGATGTCGCCCGCAGCGAACGAACGCTCCATACCAACGATGCGCAAGTCGTCGTCGACGAGGATGCGGCCGTCTCCGGTGACGTCGACGCCGAGTTCATCGGCGCGTGCTTCGAATCCACCTGCCCACACGACCAGTCCAGCGATGTGTCGGCTTGCGGGTCCGATGTCGACGCCCGTCGACGTGATGCGCTCGACAGGCGCGTCGAGGTGGACCTGCGCTCCGCGTGATTCCAGTATCCGCTTGGCACCCGCTCCGGTTGCTTCGCTCATCGGGCCGAGCAGGCGCGGCCCGCCATCGACGACGTGGACGCTCATCTCAGGATGTCGATGCGCCACCGCTGCGCTCAACTGGACACCGGTCGCCCCGCCGCCGATCACGACGAGTGACGTCGCAGTGTCGAGCGCGGTGCGAATCGCGATGGCATCGTCGGCGGAGCGAAGAGTCATCGCGAGGTCGATGCCGTCGATCGGTGGCTGAGTCGGGCGCGCACCCGCGCTGACGACGACGGCGTCGGCTGTCAGGGTGCGGCCGTCGTCGAGCGCGACGGTCCCATCTCCGACCAGACCCAGCGCTCCGACTTCGATCGTCGGTTGGAATGCTTCGAGATCGTGGCCAGCCCGATCGGCGCTCGCAGTTCCTGCAGCGACAGCCGCGAGCCGAGTGACGAAGGCGTGGCTACTGCGTTGATCGAGCACGGTCACTGGGTGTCCTGCCTGGGCGACAGCGCGCGCTGCGTGCAGGCCGGCGTAACCGCCCCCGACGACGAGCACTCCGTCGATGTGCGTCGGTGAGGGAGAAGCGGCGGACGGTGTCGTGATCGGCATGGTGAGGTCTGCCCATGTTCAGCTCGACCAACCCCGATTCATCCACGAGTGACCCCTGTCCGGTACTTCTCGGATCCGGACGTGGCGACACCCCACCATGTTTGATCTAGAGCAGCCTCCCGCACGAACCATTGGCATGCAATCCCCCCGCACCACACTCTCAGGGCTGCCTGTCTGGCCAGCCCGTCTCGTCGGAGCGGTGAGCGGCCTCGTCGCTGCGATCGTCGCCCTCGGCGTCACCGAGATGATCGCCGGTTCGAACCGCAACTGGCGTTCGCCGGTCCTCGACGTGGGTGACCGCATCGTCGACAACGTGCCGACTTTCGTCAAGAACTTCGCGATCGAACAATTCGGCACGAACGACAAGCCGGTGCTGCTCTTGACGATCGGAGCGGCAGTTGCGGTGTACGCCATGGTCATTGGTGTGCTCGGCTTCACGAAGCGCATCTCGATCGGCCTCGTCGGCGTCGCCCTCTTCGGTGTGATCGGCATCTTCATGGCAGTGACCCGCCGTGTCGGTGGATCCCTGGACGACGCCATCCCCACGCTGATCGGCGTCGGCGCCGGTGCCGGTGCGCTCTACACGGCGTACCGCCTGATCTCGCCCATCGTCGCTGGCGATGCAGAACAGGGCGATGCAGAACAGGGCGATGCAGAACAGGGCGATGCAGAACAGGGCGATGCAGAACAGGGCGTGGCAGAACAGAGCGAAGAGCACCAGACCGTTGCAGCGGGAGCCTCGCGGCGCGACGTCCTCGTGCGGAGCGGTGGCGTGCTCGGAGTCCTCGCACTGGCTGGCGGTGGCGCCGGCGGCGTGGGAAGAATGCTGCGTGGGCGCTTCAGCGCCAGTGAGTCGCGACGCCTGGCGAGCGACGGCCTACCGGCACCAGTCGAGGCACTCGCTCCGGTTCCCGACTCGGTGTCGGTCGGCGTCGATGGCGTCAGCCCGTTCATCACCCCGAACGCCGACTTCTACAGGATTGACACCGCACTCACCGTTCCGCAGGTACCGACCGCGACCTATCAGCTCGGCGTCACCGGAATGGTCGACAATCCCCTCACGCTCAGCTTCGAAGACCTCATCAACCGTCGTGTGGAAGAGCACGACATCACACTCACGTGTGTCTCGAACACCGTCGGAGGCGAACTGATCGGCAATGCCCGTTGGCTCGGCGTCCGACTCGACGAACTGCTCCAGGAAGCCGGCGTCCAACCAGGCGCGACTCAGGTCGTTGGCCGGTCGGTCGACGGCTACACCTGTGGCTTCCCGATCGAGGCAGCCACCGACGGACGCAACGCACTGGTCGCCTTCGGCATGAACGGCGAAGCGCTGCCGCTCGAGCACGGCTTCCCGGTACGCCTCATCGTGCCCGGCCTCTACGGGTACATTTCAGCGACCAAGTGGCTCACCGAGATCGAGCTGACCACGTTCGAGGACTTCGAGTCCTACTGGGTGCCGCGTGGCTACTCGGACCGTGCACCGATCAAGCTGATGAGCCGCATCGATTCCGTCGACGGCCTCGGCACGCTCACTACCGGCGCCGACGGCATGGTTGCCGTTGGCGGTGTCGCATGGGCACAGACCCGGGGCATCAGCGCCGTCGAGGTCTCCATCGACGACGGCGAGTGGCAGCGAGCCGAGATGGGCGACGCACTCAACAACGACACGTGGCGCCAGTGGGCCCTGCGGTTCACGCCAGCCGGCACGGACCGGACACGGACCACCATCAAATGTCGGGCGATCGATGCAGATGGCGTGATCCAAACCGACGAGCGAGCCGAACCACTTCCAAATGGCGCATCTGGCCATCACAACATCGTGGTCTTTGTCGAGTGACGTTCGCGAGTGTCCCCACGGGGCACTCACGCCACTCGGCCGAGGTCGACGAAACCGCTGGCACGGCAGCGTGAACAAACACCGTGCAACACCCCTAAGTAATCCCCCCAATCATCCCCCACCTCCTGAAGGAGACCAACAGCAATGTTGAACCGTACGAACACCAATACCCGCAAGGGCAAAATGCTGGCAGCCGCTGCAGCACTCTCCCTCGTCGCCGCAGCCTGCGGCAGCGATGCCGATGACGCGACCACGACCGACGCTCCCGTCGAGTCCGAAGTCACCGAAGAGACCGACGCACCCGTCGAGACCGACGCACCCGTCGAGACCGACGCACCCGTCGAGACCGACGCACCCGTCGAGACCGACAGCCCCGCCTTCGGCCCGGCCTGCTCCTCGATCCCCGGTGACGGCGAAGGTTCCCTCGCCGGCATGACCGATGATCCGGCCGCCACCGCAGCCAGCAACAACCCGCTGCTGTCGACGCTCGTCGCCGCAGTCGGCGAAGCTGGCCTGGTCGACACGCTCAACTCCGATGGTCCGTTCACGATCTTCGCTCCGGCCAACCCGGCCTTCGACGCACTCGGCGAGGAAACCGTCGCTGCAGTGCTCGCTGACAAGGAACTCCTGACCTCGATCCTCACGTACCACGTGATCGCCGGTGAAAGCCTGAACGCCGAAGCACTCGGTTCAGCTGGCTCGTCGGCAACAGTGAACGGTGCCGAGATCACCTTCTCCGATGACGGCACCGCCGTCAACGGCGTCGACGTGCTCTGCTCGGACATCGTCACGGCCAACGCCACCGTCCACGTCATCGGCGAAGTGCTGATGCCGCCGGCCGCCGGTGAAGGCGAAGCTGCCGCAGGCCCGACTGGCCCGCTCTGCTCCGCAGTCCCCGAAGAGGGTGAAGGTTCCTTCGCTGGAATGACCGACGACCCCGCCGGTACCGCAGCGTCGAACAACCCCGCACTGTCGACGCTCGTCGCAGCGGTGACCGAAGCCGGTCTCGTCGACACGCTGAACTCCGATGGTCCGTTCACGATCTTCGCTCCGGCCAACCCGGCCTTCGAAGAACTCGGCGAAGAGGCGGTCAACGCCGTGCTCGCCGACAAGGAACTCCTCACCTCGATCTTGACACTCCACGTCATCGCCGGTGAGCAGTACTCGGGCGCAGAGCTTGCTGAGCTCGGTTCGGCAACCACGGTCAACGGCCAGGACATCACCTTCGAACTCGACGGTGACACCCTCCTGGTCAACGGCCAGGCAAACGTCGGCTGTGCCGACGTCATGACGGCCAACGCCACGGTTCACATCCTCGATGGTGTCCTGCTCCCGGCTCCGGCCGAGGAAGCTCCGGCCACCACCGATGGTGAGTGAGCAGAACTGACACAACCGGGCTGAAGGGCCCGACAAACTGAACAAGTCGTTCGATCGGCGAGGAGGCTCCGGCCCCCTCGCCGATCGACGTTTTCCCGTGGCAGTTGCACTGCAACGTCCTGGGGCTGAGTGATCCAAATGGCTCGCTCGTCCGAACCACACCCATGACCACACGACGATCGACGGGAGCTCGACAGACCACTGTGCGCTCCGGCGACGTCCGTGCGGCGGGGCACTACGAGCCGACAGCAGACTGGCCAACGCTCGACGCCGACTACGACCGTGTGGCTGCCGCGTTCGGAACATCGTTCCGACTCGAGTGCACGGGTCGAATCGGCAGCGAGCGTTGCTACGACTACCGGGCACTCGTGCGGTCTGCGCGCCGTCTGCCGGCCGGCAAGGTCGGTGTGACGATGGTGGACCTCCTCGCAGCGGTCCGCCTGCACGGCACCGCCGACATCGTCGTGTTCACCGACCAGCTCGGTGATCAACTGGCCGTGCCGGTCCGTGATCTGATGCGCATCGGGTCACTCGTGCTCGGAACCGTTTGCGAGTCGATGGTGACGGCCGCGGGTCTCGCCATGACGCTCGAGGTGCCCGGTTGGACCGATGACGAGGCCCCGTTCGAGCCAGTTTCGATGCACGCCATCTCGTTCGCGGAGTTCGTGTCGTGCTCGTGAGGACGCTCCCGCTGGCTGCCACCTCTCCCACGATTGGTTGCGTCCGCCGCCGAGTTCTCCCGAGTGGTGTCCGTAAGCCGCTCCACCCGTGGCATCATGAGCCTCTGGTGACTGTCTTTGTCGATCCGAGTGAGCTGCTCGAACGGGTGCAACGCGGTGACCGCGGCGCGTTCAGTGAGCTGTACGACGCTCTGGCGCCGCTCGTGTTCGGTGCAGTCAAGCGGGTGCTGCGTGACCCGGCCATGTCCGAAGAAGTTGCTCAAGAGGTGTTCGTCGAAATCTGGAAGACCGCTGACCGTTTTGACGCCAGCCGGGCCAGTGCCTCGACCTGGGCAGTCACGATGGCCCGCCGCCGAGCAGTTGATCGTGTCCGTCACGAGCAGTCCCAACGCAACCGGGTCGATTCTCTTCGGCAGCAACCTGCTGACACGGTCACCGATCCCGCTGCTGCCGTCGTGTCGTCACTCGACACGAAGCGTGTCGAAGCGGCGCTCGGACAGCTTCCCGAGGATCAGCGTGAAGTGATCACGCTGGCGTTCCTCGAAGGTCTGCCGCACGCCGCGATCGCCGAACGACTCGGGTTGCCACTCGGCACCGTCAAGGGCCGGGCCCGAGGCGGGCTCCGACGTCTCCGAAGCCTGATTGGAGAGGCGCAATGAGCGACGAACTCGACAACCGAATCGACGACTTGCTCGCACTTGCTGCCCTGGGCGAGCTCTCGCCAGCCGACGAGGCCGAACTCGACGCAGCGCTGCTTGCCGACGCTGACTTGACCGCCGAGATCGACGCCGACCTCGCCGTTGCAGCGCTGCTGCAGTCGACCCTCGCTGTCGACCCACCGGCGACGCTCAAGTCCGGCGTGATGGCGGCGATCTCTGAGCCGGCACGTTCTGAGCCGGCACGTTCTGAGCCGGCACGTTCTGAGCCGGCACGTTCTGAGCCGGCACAGTCTGACGTGGTCGACTTCGGAGCGGCACGAGCCAAGCGCAAGAATCGGTGGCAACCGCTCGCTGCCGCAGCTGCTGTGGTGATGTTGCTCGCCGGCGGGATACTCGTCGCCAATCGCGGCGGCGGAGACGACGGTTCGAACTTCGAGGCGATCGCCGCAGCCGACGACGCGCAGCAACGTGCCCTCGCCGGAACACTCGAGGGCACGCTCGACGTCGTGTACTCGCCAAGCCAGAACGCCTTCGTCCTCGTCGGTTCCGGCATCCCGACCTTGATCGACGAAGAGACCTACCAGCTCTGGTTCGTCGACGACGAGGGTGCTCAGCCGATCGGGCTGTTCCGTCCGGACGACACGGGACGGGTCGAACAGGTCTTCGAAGGGCTCGACCCGAGTGACATCGTCGTCGGCGTCACGATCGAACCGGCTGCCGGTTCCGACGCCCCGACGCTTCCCATCATCGCCAACACCTGACCGTCGGCGCCCTGACTGCCGGCGCCTGATGACCGGCACCTGAGAGCCAACATTTGGTTGCCAGCTTTTGATTGGCGAGCTGACGATCAGCACCGCCGGTCCGGTCTGCGTGCGGCTACAGGCCGCGACTCTGCGGCCAGAGATCTGGGAAATCGGCGTCACGTTGCTCGGTCTGAGCGGCGAAGGCTTCACTCATGTCGTCAGTGTCGAACATCGAGGCATTCCAGTTCGCGATGTACTCGAGGCCATCGGCGATGCTGTGTTCCTGGCTGTATTGCATCGACTTCTTCGTGCCCCAGATCGCCATCGGGCTCTTGCTCGCGATCTGTGCGGCGATGTCCATGACGCCGGTGAGCATCGTCTCGTGGTCGGGGTAGAGGCCATTGACGAATCCCGCAGCAAGCGCCTCGCCGGCCGACCACCGACGGCCTGTGTAGGCGAGTTCACGCACGATGCCTTCGGCGACGAGGCGTGGCATCCGTTGCAGGGTTCCGACGTCGGCAGTCATGCCGATGTTGATTTCCGCGATCGAGAAGAACGCCGACTCGGTCGAGTAACGCAGGTCTGCTGCCGACACCATGTCGATCGCACCACCGACGCACGCCCCTTGGATCGCGCAGATCACGGGCATCCGGGCACGTTCGAGTGCGGTGAAGGAGTCCTGCAGCCTCATGGCTGTGCTGCGGAATCGCTCGCCTCTGCGACTCGGGTGCTTCGGGCCGTTGCTGTCCGAGAGCGCCGGGTCGGCCCCGAACACGGACAGGTCCATGCCGGAGCAGAAGTGTTTGCCTTCGCCTGACAGGACAAGCGCGCGCACCGAACCGGAGGCCGACATCTCGTCGACGATCTCGGGAAGGTCGTTCCAGAACGAGGCGATCATCGAGTTCGCCTTGTCGGGGCGGATCATCTTGATGTGCCCGACCTTGTCGTTCACGTCGACGTCAAAACACTCGTGTCCCATTCGGTGAGCATGGCAGACCTGCATCGCAGGAGTGCGAGCGAGTTGGTTCAGTCCGCTCGGCGAAAGCAGCGGATGTGTTGCTCGCCGTCGATGTCGACGAGTTCGACACTGTCCATGACAGCTTGAGCAATGGCGAGTCCACGGCCCGTCTGCATGTCTGGATTCGATGCGAGGGTGTTGGAGAGATCGACGAGGGCATCGGCGTTCGAGACATCGAGGAACCAGCCCTGAGGTGCACGCTGCAACACGACGGTGAGCGTGGCAGTTTCGGCGTGCAGGATCACATTGGTGGCGAGTTCGCTGACGGCGAGCTCGAAGTCTGCGGTCACGTCGGCGTCGGCTCCGGTGGCGCGTGCGGCCTCGGCAACGCGCTGACGGAGCTGCGAGAGTTGAGCGGGCTCGGCTGCGACCGTCACCCGCAGCTCGCCACTATCGGGGTTCACTGCGCACTCGTTCGCAGTGTTGCTTGCCGCTTCATCGGGATGTCGCTCCGCTCACAGCATCGAGACGGGCGTTCCGTCGACGTTCTGCCTTGGTCGGTGTGTTGTCGGAGGCCATGAGTCTCTTTCGTCGGTTTCGATCGTCAACGTGCACGGGTCTGCCCGACGCGACCAGCAGCAAACATCGCCGGGGTCGAGCGAACGTGACGCGATGAGTCACAGAAAGAAGATCGGGCGTGACGGGAACCGGAGCGCGAGACTGGACGTCCAATGATGATGAAGCGCAACCTCGCTCTCCCGCTCACTGTGTTGGCCATGGTCGCTGCGGCGTGCACCAGCAGCGGCACTCCGACCGATGAGCCGGGTGCCACCACGCCCCAAGCCACTGACTCCGATGGCACTGACCGCGATGGCTCCGATCCTGAAGGCAGCAGCGGCGGTTCATCCGGCTCGTCCGGGCCGATTGGATTCGCCCCTGCGTCGTTGCAGCAGTTCGGCGATTGCGCAGCGTTCCTGGATCACGTCCATGCCGAGGGTGTCGAACGGGTCGGGCCCTACGGTCTCGGTGGCGTCTTCGGCGTTGAGGACTTCGCCTTCGATGCGGGCGAGGACAGTGATATCGCAGTCGCCGACGCTGCCGAGGCGGACTTCGACTCTGCGACGGCGGAGTCGAGTTCGGCAGCGACGAGCGATGCGACCGAAGCACCGCGTGCCGACGACAGTGGCGACGGCACCTTTTCCACGACGAACGTGCAGGTCGAAGGGGTCGACGAGCCCGACATCGTCAAGACCGATGGCGAGCGCATCGTTGCTATTGCGGGCGAGACGCTGCACTACATCGACGTTGCCGACGACGGGAGCAGTGGGACCCTGCGCGGCTCGGTCGAATTGAACGGCGACCGCTCTGCCCAGGCTGAACTGAGCCTGTACTCATACGGCCACGAGATCTTCCTGGTCGGCGACCGGGTGTTCGTCTTCGCGCAGGGCGAAGGCAACTACTTCCTTGACGAACTCGAGTTCCGTGACGACGTCGCACCCAGCGTGGAACCTCCACCACCGGCCGACGCGACCGTGATCACCACCACCACCACCACCACTGCGAACTCGACCACTGCGGAGCCGACCACGACGAACTCGACCAGTCCAACGACGGTCCGCACCGACGAAGAAGCGCCGAGCGACACGATCGATACGCCGAACCAGGATCTCGATGCCGAGACAGACGCCGTGATCGACGACGCGCCCGACGCCGAAGCCGGGTTCGCCCGCAGCGCACCGGCGCCCGACCAAGTGCCCGATCAAACAGCTCCACCCATCGGACAGCCGAGCAGCCCGAGCGGTTACGTCGGCCCGCAAACGCTCGTCATCGAGATCGATGCGTCCGATCCGGACGCACTGAGCATCGTCAACACGCTGAGCATCGACGGCCGATACATCAGTGCCCGGTCGGTCGGCGCGACCGCACGGCTCGTCGTGACGTCACCGCCCCAAGACCTCGGTTTCCTCTACCCCTCGAACTCGGGCACCGAGGACAAGGCCGAAGAAACCAACCGTGAAGTGATCCTCGACTCGACTGCGTCGGACTGGATCCCCGACTACACCCTGACCGACGCTGCAGGCAACGAGCAGACCGGCGAGATCGCTGACTGCAGCGGTGTGCATGCCCCGGCTGACTTCAGCGGCTTCGACATGCTCTCGGTCATCACGCTCGATCTAAGTAGCGACCTGGCTGCACCGACGGGCGGAGCCGCTGTGCTCGCGAGCGGCGAGACGGTCTACGCCTCGCAGGACCGGCTGTACGTGTCGACCAACATCTGGGAGCCGATCATCAACGAGCAGACCGATGAATGGCTCGACGAGAACTACCAGACCGCACTCCACCGTTTCTCCATCGCTGGCGATGCGGCCGCCGCGTACGAAGGCTCGGGATCGATCGACGGGCACCTGCTCAACCAGTTCTCGATGAACGATCGCGACGGCGTCCTCTACGCCGCCACGACCACCGGAGCGCCATGGGGTGGCGGTGACGACTCAGTCAGCCAGATCGTCGCCCTCGAACTCGACGGCGACCAATTGACGCAGATCGGCAGCGTCGGCGGCCTCGGCGAGACCGAACGAATCTTCTCGGTCCGCTACGTCGGCGACACGGCCTACGTCGTGACGTTCCGCCAGACCGACCCGTTCTACGTGGTCGACCTCAGTGACCCGCGCAACATGGTGGTGCAGGGTGAACTGAAGATTCCTGGCTACTCCTCGTACCTTCACCCGATCAGCGCCGACCTGGTCCTCGGCGTCGGCCAGGACGCCGACGACGACGGGCGAACACTCGGCACCAAGGTCTCGTTGTTCGACGTGAGCGACCCGACCGATCCGCTCGAAGTCGACGTCTGGACGTTGCCCGACGCGTACAGCGATGCCGAATTCGACCACCGTGCATTCCTGTGGTGGGCGCCGACCAACACTGCCGTGCTGCCGCTGCAGTCCTACGGCGACCAGTTCTCCGGTGCGGTGGTGCTGCAGGTCCAAGACGGTGCGATCACCGAGCAGGGCCGCATCACTCAGGCCGATGTCGACGAGGGCCCCTCCGGGCAGACCGATTGCCGTGTGCTCACCCGTGACGACTTCGGTCAGAGCGAAGTCACCGACGAGAACGGTGAGCTCGATTGGTTCTTCAGCGAGGGCAATCAGGTCAATCTGTGCACTGACGACCAGGACGGTGGTGCGACCGGAATGTTCTGCGAAGTCGTTCCCGTCGATGATCTGCGGTACTGGTACGACGGCGAACTCGACCTCGACGTGTCGCAGTTCGACCGGATCGAGTTCTGCTACTCCGATTGGGACGGCTACCGCACTGCGGTGCAACGCACACTGGTGATCGACGGCAGCCTCTGGACCCTGTCGCCCGAACGGCTGCAGAGCAACGACCTCACCTCGCTCGACCGCACCGCCGCCATCGATCTGACCTGACCTGACCTGGCCTGACCTGACCTGACCTGACCCGGAGTCTGCTGACCGGGGATCTGCCGTCTGATCAGCTCCCGTCTCGATGTTAGGCATCCCAAACATCGCGGGTTAGGGTTGCGACTCATGGAGGTCATGAGTGATCAGCAGCTGACTCGGCTGACCGACGTCGACGCGTATCGGCAGCGAGGTGATTGCGCCGCGCTCCTCGATGGCGAGACGGTCATCTCCTACCGCTCGCTGGCCGACCGAATCGAACAACGTGCCGCAGACCTCGGCTCCGTGCGGCGGGTCATCTCCCTGCACACCTCCAACACGATCGAGACCGTCGTCACGTATCTCGCCTGCCTGTACGCCGGCCACGTCGTCTCGATCCGGAGCGACAGCACGAGCACCAGCACGAGTGAGGGTCGCGATACGAGTGAGGGTCGCGATACCAGTGAGGGTCGCCCTACCAGTGAGGGTCGCCCTACCAGTGACGGCCGCGATGGCGCTGTGAGTTGCATCGACCGGTTTGCGGCGGCGACGCCCGAACAGCTGCATCCGGACCTGGCTGCGCTGATGAGCACGTCGGGCTCGACCGGCGCAGCGAAGGCGGTGCGGCTCTCGGTCGCCAACATCGAATCGAACGCATCGGCCATTGCGGACTCGTTGCAGCTGCAGGCTGACGACGTCGCAGTCACCTCGTTGCCGTTGCACTATTGCTACGGACTGTCGATCGTCACGTCGCACCTCGCAGCAGGTGCTGCGGTGGTCGTCACCAGCACATCGGTGGTCGACCCGTGCTTCTGGGATCTCGTCGAACGCCATGGCGTGACCACGCTGTCCGGTGTGCCGCACACATTCGAACTGATCGACCACATGCCGACCGATCCCTTGACGGACGGGTCGAAGAGCGGCTCGATTCGGCGTGTCACGCAGGCCGGCGGACGCATGGCTCCCGAGCATGTGCGGCGCCTCACCGAGCTGGGCCAACGGCACGGCTGGGACCTCTTCGTGATGTACGGCCAGACCGAGGCAACTGCACGGATGACGGTGCTCGAACCCGACTTGGCAGCGGAGCGCCCGAGATCGATCGGCCGGGCGATCACGGGTGGCTCGATTCGTCTGCAGCCCGTTCCGCTCGACGAGGTGCCGCCGGAACTGCACGCCGACATTCACGCGGGTCTCGTCGGCGAGATCGCCTACAGCGGGCCCAACGTCATGCTGGGCTACGCGTCGACCGTCGACGACCTGGCGTCTGGCCGCACCACCGAGGAATTGCTGACCGGTGACATCGCGCGGCGCGACGACGACGGCCTGCTCGAGATCGTCGGGCGGCGATCGCGCTTCGTCAAGATCCTCGGTCACCGGATCGACCTCGGCGAACTCGAAACCCGGCTGGGCCGCCTCGGCCATGTCGATGCAGCAGTGACGGGCGACGACGAACGCATCGTTGTCGGTGTCGTCGGGGCACATGGTGCAGCGGTGCGTGAGGAACTGTCGTCGCTGCCGGTCCCGCCGAGTGCGTTGCACGTTCACGAACTCGACGAGCTCCCGCGACTCGGCAACGGCAAGCTCGACCTCGGCGCCCTGATGGAGCGCTCGTCACCGATCGACTCTCGAGCCGGTGCCGGCGCTCATCGAGCGGAGTCCGCCGGCGAGTCGGTGGCCGAGGTCTATTCGCGTGTGCTCGGCATCGACCACGTGAGTGCAGATGACTCGTTCACTTCGCTGGGTGGCGACTCGTTGTCGTATGTGGAGGTGTCGCTCCGCCTCGAAGGTGTCCTCGGCGAGCTCCCCGCCGGATGGCATCTTGCCTCGGTGGGTGACCTCGTCGCGCAAGCCGGAGTACGAGGGAGCGGTGTTGTCCACAGCGCACCTCGACGCACCCGGCAACTCGACACGAGCGTTGTGATCCGCGCGCTGGGCATCTGCATCATCGTTGCAACGCACATGCGTGTTGCTCGCCTGACCGGTGGCGCCCACACGCTGCTGGCTGTGGCGGGATACAACTTCGCGCGGTTCCAACTCGGCGCGATCGACCTGGCGGGTCGCCTCCGACGAGGGCTGGCCGCGGTCGGCCGAGTCGCAGTGCCGGCGTCGTTGTGGATCGGCGTGCAGATGTTGCTGGTTGGCGGGTACAGCGCAGGTTCGCTGTTCCTCGTCAACAACTACTTCGGATCGGCGTGGCGTCGGGACGGCCGCTGGGAGTACTGGTACTTCGAGGCGTTCGTCCAGATCTTCCTCGCCCTCACCCTGCTGTTCTCGTTGCGTCCGGTGCGACGACTCGAACGCCGGTGGCCGTTCGGTTTCGTCGCCGTCGCACTGGTTGCCGCGACGGTGATCGGGCTGGAGCTCTTCGAGCTGGCCGACGGGTACAACTCGATCTTCCGACCGCACACGACGGTGTGGTTCGTCCTCCTGGGTTGGGCGGGCCATCGGGCTGGCGACGTGTGGCAACGAGCGTTCGTCACTGCCGTCCTCATCGGTGGGACCTTCGCGTTCTTCGACCGCTGGCAGCAGGCGCTGATGGTGACCATGCTCGTCGGGGCGTTGCTGTGGGTGCCGACGGTTCGACTGCCGCGAGTAGTCGTACCGGTCGTCGGTGCGGTCGCGGCGGCGTCGATGGTGACCTTCTTGATCCACTGGCAGGTTTGGCCGATCTTCACAAGTGTGTTCGTGCGCGAAGTGGCGTTCGTCGCAACGATGGCCACGGGCGTGGCGGTCTGGGCGGTCGGTCGACAGCTCGGGTCGCGATTGCGCCGACGGTCGCAAATTTCCTGGGGGGTTGCTCGGAGGGCACCGGTGACCCGGTGATCCGGTCCGTCAGATTGGTTCGAGCGAGACGATGAAGGAGTCGACAATGATCTGGCGCGTCGTCGTGTCGTCGTCGTCGAGCAGGAACCCGACGTTGAAGACGAGGTCTCGGCTGGCGTTGGTCCCCGAGATGAGCGTCGTTGTCTTGCCCGGAGTGCAGTCGAAGCGCGACTCTGATCCGACGTAGAAGCCGTCGTCGTAGTCGACCGTCCCGAGCTTCTCGCATCCGGCCTCGCCGTAACTGTCGCTGCTGTTCTCGTGGAAGACCCGATATTCGCTGTCACCGTCTTCTGCCGCTGCCGTCTCGATGAACATGCCAGTCGTCGAAAAGGTGGTGAAGAAGGCGACGACATCGGTGGAAGCAATGAGCGTGCTGGCGTCACCGGAAGGAGCTCCGTCGATCTCGGCCCATGCTGCTGGAACATTGACCCGGATCCGCTGCGTGTTGTCGGTGACGGCCAGAGCGTCGATGTCAGCGGGGTCGGGAGCGACCTTTGTCGACGGTGGCGCAGTCGAGTCCGGGGACGTGCTCCCCGGACGGTCGGACGGGTCGGCGCTGCTGACACCACATGCAGCGACGGTGAGTATGGCGACCAGCGAGCCACACATGAGTCGACGTCGGTACGGGGTGGCCGAATTCTTGGCTCGAGCGTTCACGTGGTCGACCCTACGGAATGGGCGTCGACAATCGGTGTCGTCGACGTGAACGAGTCCGATGGTTCTGCTGTTCGCATCAGAACCTCATACATCGAAGATCCCGATTGCCTGAGCGGCGTCGGCGGTCCGGCTGGCGATCGCCGCTTCGACTGCGAGTACGTTCGCGAACGAGGCCAGCGCCCGCCGTGGGTCGGCCATCGGAGGAAGCACTCATGGAACTCGGACCCGGCAAGGTCGCCGTCGTCACCGGTGCAGCGAGCGGTATCGGGCTCGCCTTGGCGAATGCCTTCGCAGCTGCCGGCTGTTCGGTCGTCCTGGCCGACGTGCAGGAAGATGCACTCGAGGCAGCAGCGGCCGAAGTCGGCGCTCACGGCGTCGACACGTTGACCATGATCACCGACGTCAGCAAGGTTGACCAGGTCGAGGCGCTGGCTGCAGCGACCATGGAGAGATTCGGCGCGTTGCACATCGTGTGCAACAACGCCGGCGTCGGCGGTGCGGGCGACCCGTGGGTCGGCCCGATCGAAACCTGGGAGTGGGTGATCGGTGTCAACATGTGGGGCGTCATCCACGGCATCCGTGCGTTCCTGCCGCACATCGTGATGTCGGGCGGCGGCCACATCGTCAACACCGCCTCGATCGCCGGGTTGTACCCCGGCTTTTCAGCGCCGTACGACGCCAGCAAGCACGCAGTCGTGGCGATGACCGAGGGGTTGTACGGCTCGCTGCAAGCTGCTGCGATGCCGGTGGGTGTGAGCTGCCTGTGCCCCGGCTGGGTGAAGACCGGCATTGCCGACTCCGAACGCAACTGGCCCGCCGAGTACGGAGCAGCACCCGAACGCGACGCGGGTGCCGAGATCTCGCGCGGCTACCTGAAGCGTGCGATCGATGAGGGCATGTCACCCGCCGCCGTGGCCGACCTCGTGGTCGATGCCATCGGCGCTGACCGGTTCTGGGTGTTCCCGCATCCGGATTTCCTCGAGATCGCGATGGAGCGTTTTTACACGGTCGGCGAAGGACTCAACCCCGAGCCACCCGAGGAGTTCCCCGGGATGCCGCCGCGTTCGCAGATGATGGCCGAGATCATGGCCGCCATGCTCCCGCCCGAGTAGCAGGAGTAGGATCTCCATGCCATGCCATGCCATGCCATGCCATGCCGTGCCGTTGCGCCGACGAACACCACCTTCGGGCGAGGTCTTCGTCGGGCGAGCACGGCGTGTCACCGTTGCGCCGATGAACGCCACCTCCGGGCGAGGTCTTCGTCGGCGGGATCAGCTCCACATCGTGGCCATGTCGGTGATCGTTGCCGACAGGCGTTTGTGGCCATACCCCTGAGCGGTGAGCCACGCGGTCGCGCGGTCGACGGCGGCTGCAGTCACGTCCGCGCTGGTGATGGTGTCGTTGGTGATGGTGTTGTTGGTGATGGTGTCGTCGGGAGCGAAGCGCATCTCGTAGCGGATGTTGAACGCCACCAGCTGTGGGTCATAGGTGAAGGTGCCGTCGGCGGTGAAGGCCGAGTCGAAGTACGTGTGCTGGTCGGCGTCGGCGATCAGCGCCGTCCGAGTGGCGTCGTCGAGGTCGCTGAAGTGGCCGCGCACGACTGCTCGAAAGATCTGTGTCATGACCTGCACAGTAGGCGCAGCGAACGATCGATTTCTGGTGAGTCCGGTGTTCGAGAGACGCTTCGACAGACCGTCTGGCCTCTCACCCCCACGGGCCGCCATGGCAGAGTTATGAAATGCCCTACACCCTCTATGGCGCGCCCGTTTCGCTCTACTCAGGCAAGGCCCGTTCGTACCTGCGGACTCAGGGTGTCGACTTCGTCGAGATGTCGCCGGGCAGCGAGCGCTACCTGAACCACATCGTCCCGACAGTCGGACGCTGGATCATCCCGTGCCTCGAAACGCCGGACGGAGAGATCATCCAAGATGGGGCCGACATCATCGATCACTTCGATCTTGGTGTTGGCCAGGCGCACAGGCGCTCGTCGGTGCGCCCCGAATCGCCGACGCTGCTCGCGATTTCGCATCTGTTCGAGATCTTCGGCGGCGAGGGACTGTTGCGGCCTGCGATGCACTACCGCTGGAACTTCGACGACCAGAACCTCGACTTCATCATGGCGGAGTTCGCACTCAACATGCCGCAGTCGATGACGTCGGAACAGGCTGACGAGGCGTTCCTGAAGAGCAGCGGTCGGATGCGCAAGGCCGCGACTGTGTTCGGTGTGTCACCGGAGTCGGCGCCCTTGATCGAGTCGGCGTTCGAGGAGTGGCTCGACCTGTTCTCGGCGCACCTCGCCAACCATCCCTACCTGCTCGGCGGTTCTCCGACACTCGGTGACTACGGCTTGATCGCCGCCATGTGGGCGCACCTGTTCCGAGATCCGGCGCCGATGTTGTTGATCAAGAAGCGCGCGCCGCGAGTCGGCCGGTGGGTCGAACGGATGTCATCGAACGAGCCGTACCTGCACGAGTACGGCGGCGTCGGTGACGAACTGATCGACGACCAAGCGATTCCCGAGACGCTGCTGGCGATGATGCGGTTCGTCGCCGAGGAGTATCTGCCCGAGATCACGGCGCACGTGGCCGTTGCCAACCAGTGGCTCGCCGAGCATCCCGAGATCGAGGCCGGCACGAACGGCTTGGACAATCCTGCGGGCAGAGGCCTGACAGAGGGGCGCGATCCGGGCGGAGCGGCCACATTCGACTGGCGCGGCACACAGATCACGACCGGTGTGATGCCGTACAGGTTCTGGCTGATGCAGCGCCTTCACAACGACCTCGCCGAGGCCAGCGCCGCCGATCAGTCGCGGGCGCGTCAGGCGTTCGGAGCCGGCGGCGTCGAGTCGTTCCTCGACCTCCGCACCCTGCGCCGAGTCGAGCGGACCGGCCACCTCGAAGTCTGGGGCCCGCTCAGCTGACTCACAGTCGCAGCAGGTGTTGCAGATGGTGCCAGGCACCATCTGTAACACCAGCCTGTGCATCATCTGAGAGACCTCAGGCTTGCGTGCCGACCTTCAGTTGGTTGAACGGCACGCCCTTGTCGACGGCTGGCTCACGCGGCAGCCCGAGGACGCGGTCGCCGATGATGTTGCGCTGGATCTCGTCGGTGCCGCCCGCGATGCCCGACGCGAAGGTCCGCAGCATGATGCTCTGCAGGTTGCCGCCGCGCGGGTCGTCGGACTCCCATGCGATCGAACCGACACCGGCCATCTCCTGAGCGATCGCCCGGACCTTCCAAGCAATCACCGAGCCGTAGAGCTTGCCGAGCGAACCGCCGGGGCCGGGGGTGTTGCCGGCCTTCATCTCGGCGCGTGTCCGCATTGCGATCAGCGCCTTGGTCGTCTCCATCGAATAGATCTGCATCAGCTGGTCCCGAACCACAGGATGGTCAACTGTTCCCGACGCGGTGGCGTGCTTGTGGAGCAGGTCGTACATCGGTCGGGAGATGCCGCCGCCGCCACCGGCGCCGATGGCGACGCGTTCGTACATCAACATCGCCGTGGCCAGTTTCCAGCCGGTGTTGAGCTCGCCGAGCAGGTGATCCTTGGGAAGACGCATGTCGGTGAAGAACACTTCGTTGAAGTGCGATTCGCCGTTGATCTGGTGGATCGGTCTCGATTCCACGCCGTCGGCGCCCATGTCGACGATGAACATCGACAGCCCGGCGTGCTTGACCTGATCCGGGTCGTTTCGCGCGACGAGGAGGCCGTACTGGCTCTTGTGGGCGAGGGTCGTCCAGACCTTCTGACCGTTGACGATCCACTCGTCGCCGTCGACCTCGGCTTTGGTCTGCAGACTGGCAACGTCCGAACCGGCGCCGGGTTCGGAGAACATCTGACACCACAGCGTTGCGCCGGTGATCATGTCGGGCATGTAGGCGACCTTCTGGTCGTGTGTGCCGTGGTCGTTCATCATCGGCAGGCACATGCCGTGGCTGATGACGAAGTCGGTTTCCATCACCGGATAGTCGTTCTTGACTTCGCGCCAGATCTTTTCGTGCGCAGGGCTGAGGCCCGCTCCGCCGTACTCGGTCGGGATGGCGATGCCGACGCCGAGCCCGGCTTCTGCGGTTGCTGCGTGGAACGCTGCCGACTGTTCCGGCGTCGGCAGGCCTTGCGGCACGGGCTGGCTGTCGAGGAAATCGGTGCAATGCTGGCGGAAGGCGTCGAGATCGTCCATCCCGTCACCGTAAGGATCTGATCGAGTCTGCAGCGAGCGGGACGGACAGCGTCTGCCTTCGCGGACGATGGCCGCCCGAGGACGACACCTGCCTGGCAGCCCTGACCGAGTCGGGCGTCAGGCTTGCGTGCCGACCTTCGTCTGGTTGAACGGGACGCCCTTGTCGACGTTGATGTCGCGGGGGAGGCCGAGGACACGATCGCCGATGATGTTGCGCTGGATCTCGTCGGTGCCGCCGGCGATCGACGACTGGAAGCTGTTGAGCACGATGCGTTGACGTTCGGCGCCGCTTGCATCGGCCGGGTCCCAGGCAATCGACGACATCCCGGCGATCTCGAGGGCGATCTCGCGCATCTTCCACGCAATGTTCGACCCGAACAGCTTGCCGAGCGACCCGCCGGGCCCGGGTGTCTTGCCGGCCTTCTGCTCGGCGCGGTTGCGCATGGCGACCATCGACTTGGTGGTCTCCATCGCGTAGATCTTCATCAGCTGGTCACGTACGACGGGGTCCTGCAGCTTGCCGCTCTCTTCGGCGGCGCTCTTGAGCAGCTTGTAGGTCGGCTGGTTGATCTTGCCGGCACCGGCTCCACCAATCGCGACGCGCTCGTACATCAGCATTGCGGTGGCGAGCTTCCAGCCGGCGTTGTACTCGCCGAGCAGATGATCCTTGGGGATGCGGACGTCGGAGAAGAAGACCTCGTTGAAGTGGCTGCCGCCGTCGATCTGGTGGATCGGACGGATCTCGACGCCGGGGGCGGCCATGTCCAAGATGAACATCGACAACCCGGCGTGCTTGACCTGCTCGGGATCGGTACGTGCGACGACGATGCCGTATTGGGACTTGTGGGCCAGGGTGGTCCACACCTTCTGGCCGTTGAGGATCCACTCGTCACCGTCGAGTTCGGCCTTGGACTGCAAGCTCGCCACGTCGGAACCGGCGCCCGGCTCGGAGAACATCTGGCACCACATCGTCTTGCCGGAGATCATGTCGGCCAGGTAGGCCTTCTTCTGTTCGTCGGTGCCGTACTCGTTGACCATCGGCAGGCACATGCCATGGCTGATGATGAACTCGGTGTCCATCATCCGGTAGTTGCCCTTGACCTCGCGCCAGATCTTTTCGTGCGCCAGCGTGCCGCCACCGCCACCGAACTCTTCGGCGTAGGGAATGCCTGCGAGGCCGGCGCCAGCGGCCGCTGCGAGGAAGGCCTTCTGATCGTCGAGGCTGGGCATCGACTTGCCTGACTGGACGGCGTAGGTGTCCATGAAGTCGACGCACTTCTGGCGGAAGTCGGTGGTCTCTTGCTCGGTCATCGTGCTCATGGTGTGCTGCTCCAGCCTTCTCGATCGTGTGTTGTGCTCGATTGTATGACGTCGTACAGTACGTGTCCAGACGGAAGACCGCTTGTTGCCCGACACCAGGTCCCCCTCACGTCTCCAACTCATGAGCAGCTTGACCAACAACGAACTCGACGCACCGCCCTGGCTGCGCGTCGAATCGACCTTGATGTCGACGGCACGCCTCATCCGCGAAGCGTTCGACGCACGTCTCAAGCCACTCGATCTGAACCTGACGCAGGCCAGTCTTGTTGCCTACGTCGCTGAGTTCGGGGCCACCACTCAGACGCGTCTCGCTGAGCAGATGGGCACCGGTCGCGCCGCGATGGGCACCGTCGTCGACGGCCTCGAGCGACGTGGCCTCATCGAACGTCATCCGGACCCTGACGATCGCCGGGTCTGGCGCGTCGACGTCACCACCGCTGGCCGGACGCTTGCCGCCGACATCGCCGACGTCGACGAGGTGTTACGCGCCGAACTCCGTCACGGCATCGGCCGCGAAGAACGCCAAGCCCTCAGCTGGGTCCTCACCCGGCTGCAAGTGAATCTCCAATCCGCAATCAACACCTGACCGGTCACGTTGTGCCTGGCACAACGTGACCGCCACGACAGAAAGAAGACACCCATGACCGAAGCAGTCATCGTCGATGCCATCCGAACACCGGGCGGCAAGCGCAACGGACAACTCAAAGACCAGCACCCCGTCGACCTCGCTGCGCACGTGCTCAAGGCCCTCGCCGAGCGCACCGGGCTCGATCCGGCCATGGTCGACGACGTCATCATGGGTTGCGTCATGCAGGTCGGTGAGCAGTCGCTCAACATCGGCCGCAACGCCGTCCTCTCCGCCGGTTGGCCAGAAGAAGTTCCCTCGACCACCGTCGACCGCCAGTGCGGTTCGTCGCAGCAGTCGATGCACTTTGCCGCGCAGGGCGTCATGGCCGGCGCCTACGATGTCGTCGTCGCCGCCGGGGTCGAAGTGATGACCCGCACCCCGATGGGCGCGTCGATCGTCCAAGGCATGGGCTTCCCGTTCAGCCAGGACCAGCAGGACCGCTACGCCGACACCGGCCTCCCGCCGCAGGGCATCGGTGCCGACATGATCGCCGATGACTACGACATCACCCGCGAGGACCTCGACGCCTTCGGTGCACAAAGCCAGCAGCGCGCCGCAGTTGCCCGCGACGAAGGCCGCTTCGAGAACGAGATCGTGCCCGTCGAGATCGACCTCGACGGTGAGAAGGTCATGGTCAAGAACGACGAAGGCATCCGCGACGGCTCGACCGCCGAGAGCCTCGCCAAGCTCAAGCCCGCCTTCAAAGAAGACGGCAAGATCACCGCCGGCAACTCCTCGCAGATCTCCGACGGCGCTTCGGCCGTGCTCATCATGAGCAAGGAAAAGGCAGAAGAGCTCGGCATGAAGCCCCGTGCTCGATTCCACGCATTCGCTCTCGCCGGCACCGATCCGGTCACCATGCTGAAGGGCCCGATCCCGGCCACGAAGAAGATCTTGGAAAAGACCGGCCTGAGCATCGACGACATCGACCTGTTCGAAGTCAACGAAGCATTCGCCTCCGTCGTGCTCGCATGGCAGAAGGAGACCGGCGCCGACATGGCCAAGGTCAACGTCAACGGCGGCGCCATCGCCCTCGGCCACCCGCTCGGTGCATCCGGCACCAAGCTCATGGCGACGCTCCTCAACGAGCTCGAGCGCACCGGCGGCCGCTACGGCCTCCAGGTCATGTGCGAAGGCGGCGGCATGGCCAACGCCACCATCATCGAACGCCTCGACTGAACCGAGCAGCACCAGGCCGCTTGCGATTGGTGCATATTCTGCCCCGGCCGGGCTCGCTTCGGAGGGCTCGGCCGGAGCGGTTTTCGATGTCTGGGCATCCGCCTGGCATGCTCGGGCGATGAAGAACAGAGCGGAGGCGATCGTCTTGGGGGTGAGCACCATCATCCTGGCGATTGGGTTCGTTGGTCTCTCAGTTGCCCACTTCCAGCAATCATCGTTGCGTTCCGAACTGCTCGGCGATGGGATCGTGGCGGAGGTCCAGGGCCGGTCCTTCCTCGAGCAGAATGTTCGCCGCTTGAGCCCGAACAACCCGGTCGGGACCGGACGGATCTACTCGGACGACCAAGTGCTCTTCATCTTCGAGCTGGATGACGGCACGGAGGTCACCGGCATCCAACCGATCAGTGAGGATCGCTACGACGACCTCGGGGCCATCGGCGACCTGACCGCGGTCTACCTCTCTGGGGACCACGAGAGCGCCGAACTCATGCAGGACGGCCAGTTCGTTGCCAACGGTGTGCCGTACTTGCCGTTCGCGTTCGTCGTCGGGCTGCTTGCGCTCCTTTCGGCCGGGGTTGCCTACCGATCGTCGCGACCCGCCGCTGCGGAGCCGACCACCACGCCGCCCGCTCGACCGAGCGGGGCCTGACGCAGTGCGAATCGCAGCGGCGGTCTTGATCGCCGCTCTGTTGGTCACCGCATGCGGCTCTGATACCGATCGGGCTCGAGGGCTCACGTGCGACGACATCGTCGGCAGAACGAACGAGCACCCTGTTCCGGCACTGACGACGCGGGCGAATCGAGTACTCGTCCACCTCCCGCCGTGCTACGGCGATGCCAGCGTCATCGACGATCGCTATCCCGTCATCTACCTCCTGCACGGCGGTGGCAGCACGGCCGAGATGTGGCTGAGCCCTGGTCTCGACGCGACCGGCACGATCGATGCGCTCACCGTCGAGGGCACCATCGACCCCGTGATCGCGGTGATGCCGTATGGCGCGAGCGGTCGCCCTGAGTTCATCGGCGCGAACGGCGACGTGCCCGAGTTCGACGCCGTGCTGGCCGAGATCGATCGATCGTTCCGCACCGTTCCGGAACCCGGGGCGCGTGCGATCGCTGGCGTCTCGGCGGGTGGAACATCGGCTGCCTATCTGACCGCCGAGAGCGAGGCGACCGACTTCGCGGCGCTCGGCTTGTTCATGTCCGTGTGGGGACCGGCGCTCGACGAACGGTTCCCGGCTGGAGTCGCCGACGCCGACCTCAAGCCTGCGGTGCTCGTCGACATCGGAGCGGACGACGGCCTGCGCACCTACACCGATGACATGGCAGCGGCCTTCGAGGCAGCTGGATTCGACGCAGACATGCAGGTGCATCCCGGCGACCACGACCTCGCTTTCGTCGCAGATCGATTCCCCGAATGGTTCACCTGGCTCGCCCAGCAGCTCTGAGCGCGGCTCGTCGCCGCAAGCCGTTCAGGAGTTGATCGCGAGTTCTTCCAACACGTCGCCGTAGCGCTGCATCGCGTCGGCGCGGCGTGTTGGAATGTGGTCGATGCTCGGATCGCTCGGCCGGTAGCGCTTCAAGACCTGGCGGGCCACGGTGACCTTGTGCACTTCGTCCGGACCGTCATAAATCCGTGCGGCACGGGCGGCGCGGTACATTGCTTCGAGCGGCAGGTCGGTGGTGTATCCGAGCGAGCCGTGGATCTGGATCGCCCGGTCGATGACGTCGTGGAGCACCTTGGCACCCCAGAACTTGATGACCGCGATCTCCAGTCGAGCATCGCTGTACGTACCACCCGCGTCGTGCAGCTTGTCCATCTTCCAGGCGGCCTGCAGCGTGAGGAGCCGGGCGGCTTCGCGGTCGGCGTAGGACTGCGCGATCCAGTCCTGGATCATCTGCTTGTCGGCGAGGATCGACCCCTTCGTGTACCGGGTGAGGGCACGCTCGCACAGCAGATCGAAGGCGCGCTGCGACTGGCCGAGCCAGCGCATCGCGTGATGGATGCGGCCCGGGCCGAGCCGCTTCTGCGCGAGCGCGAAGCCCTGCCCGATACCGGCCTCGCCGCCGACGATGTTGTCGAACGGGACCCGTACGTCCTCGTACAGGATTTCGGCGTGGCCGCCCGGCTCGCCGGTCTTATGGTCGGGCTCACCCATGGTCGGCACGTCGCGCACGATGTTGACCCCCGGCGTGTCGGTCGGGACCACGATCATCGAGAATGCCTGATACGGCGAAGCGTCGGGATCAAGGTTCGTCTTCACCATCACGATCAAGATGTCGGCGACCGACGCGTTGGATGAGAACCACTTGTGTCCGTTGATGACCCACTCGTCGCCGTCACGCATCGCCTGCGTGGTAAGCAGTGTCGGGTCCGCGCCAGCGCCCGGCTCAGTCATCGAGAAGCACGACCGGATCTCTTGGTCGAGGAGCGGCTGCATCCACTTCGCCTTCTGCTCTTCGGTGCCGCCGAGTGACAACAGTTCAGCGTTGCCCGAGTCAGGCGCGTTGTTGCCGAAGATGCGCGGAGCCAGCACTGACTGCCCGAGGATTTCGTGCATCAAGCCGAGCTTGACCTGGCCGAAGCCACCACCGCCGAGTTCGGGTGGGAGGTGCGCGGCCCAGAGGCCCTGATCCTTGACCTGCTGCTTGAGCGGCTCAGCGATCTTCGCGAACGCGGCGCGGCCTTCGACGCTGCGGAATTCTGGTGCGAGCGTTTCGAGCGGGAAGATCTCGGTCTTCACGAACTCGCGCATCCACGCCAGCTTCGCTTCGAATTCTGGTTCGGTCTCGAAATCCCATGCCATGGCGCGAACCTACGCATCCAACAGCACGGCGAGCGAGACGCGGCGGACTCCGGCGTCGGACGTTGCAGCGACGATGGGCCACGACGGCTCGTTGCGAAGGTCCCGGGTACTGTGACAGCGATGCAGCCTGCGCGCACCGATCCTGCGACTGCGATGCGCAATCGATGATCAACACACGAAGTTGGCGATCGTCGTTGCGGGCACTGGCGCAGGCTCGCGGCGCTCAGGCGCTCTCGGCGGGCTGCGTGCGGAGCGCAGGATTGTGGTTGCTCCGCCATCGCGACAGCCGTCGGTGGCCTCGCCTCGTGAGGCGGATGATCGACCGAGTTCTTCTGGTGCAACACCCGAGCGCCGACCAGCGACTTGCAACAGTGACCGAGCTCGTCGAACTGTTCTTCGACCTGTGCGCGGCGACTCCGATCGATCTCTTCGTCGAGGCGGGAGCGAAAGAGGCGTCTGCGTCGCGACGTGCCTCGACCGACCTCGGGATCGAGCGTGTGGTGGCCTTCGAAGCAAACCCCTACACCCACGCTCGGTTCGCCTCGGTGCTCGGCCCGACCGACGTCGACTATGTGCATCTGGCGCTCGCACAGCGTGACGCCCCCGCAACCTTTCTCGTTCGACGTCGCGCCGACGGGAGTCCGATTCCCGACGGGCAAGGTTCGCTGCTTCGGCGACCAGGACATGACGCCGGTTATGAATCCGTGACCGTCGATGGCGTGCGACTCGACTCGTTCTTCTCGGAGAGTTCCCACGACCACGTCGCGATGTGGGTCGATGTGGAGGGTGCGGTCGACCAAGTCTTTGGCGGAGCGACTCGACTGCTGTCGGCGTGCGACTTCGTCCTCGTCGAGGTCGAAGCTCGGACGACATGGGATGGCCAGGAGTGGATCGACGTCGACGTCGAAGAGGCGATGATCGGCGCCGGATTGAGGCCCGTTGCCCGAGACGCTCAGGCTCGCTTCCAGTACAACGTGCTGTTCGCCCGCGCTCGAGCGCTCGAACGCCCCGCTGTCGCCGCACGCCTCGCGCAGTGGACGGATTGACACCGCCTGTCGAGGGCGTACCTGGCGAAGTGACCGCCCGAGCGCGCTGCGGCCGTCGCTGATCGGGCCCGGCGAATCGTTTGCGTGTGCGTTGTGCGATGAGTGCCATTCTGGGGTGGTGACGACCAGCGACTTCGAGGAGCCTCTCACTGGGGGATGGCAGACCGACGTGGCACGCGACGGTGACATCGTGCGTCGTTCACCCAAGCCGCAGAGCGCCACGGTCCTTGCACTGCTCCGCCACCTCGCCGACGCCGGGTTCGACGCTTCACCGCATCCGATCGATTCGGGGTTCGGGCCCGACGGGCGTGAGCAGTTGACCTTCATCGAGGGCGAGTCACCCCAACCGGCGCCGTGGTCTGACGAGGCGGTGCATTCCATTGGTCGGTTGCTGCGGGCGTTGCACGACGCGACAGCGACCTTCGAACCACCGGCCGATGCGGTGTGGCAGCCGTGGTTCGCTCGGTCGATGAAGCGACCAGGGAACGATCATGTGGGCGCCGCACGACCGGTGATCGGCCACGGTGACCTCGGCCCGTGGAACATCCTCGCCGTCGATTCGCTGCCGGTCGGCTTCATCGACTGGGACAATGCGGGCCCGGTCGACGCAGTTGTCGAACTCGCGCAGGTGGCGTGGCTGAATGCACAGCTTCACGATGACGACGTGGGTGATCTCAACGATCTCGCCGCCCCCGACGACCGCGCACGGCAACTCGCGTTGGTCGTCGACGGGTACGGGCTCGGACGGCGGCAGCGGTCCGGGTTCGTCGACACGATGATCGAGTTCGCATTGCGAGCTGTGCGCCAAGAGGCCGTCGACGCCGGCGTCGGACCAGCGACCCCGAGCCCAGGTGGCGATGGGTATCCGTTGCTGTGGGCAGTCGCCTGGCGGGCGCGGGCAGCGGTGTGGATGTTCGACCATCGCACCACGTTGGAGCGCGCGCTGCGGTGACTCGCCGTTCCCTCGACGCCACGAACGTATGCAGTTCCGTTGGTGAAAGGCAAGCACGTCGCTGGGTCACGCGCTGAAGCGGCATCGCGGCGTAGCGTTGTCGTCGTGGGTAGCAGACTGCATATGGCGTTTGTCGCGTCACTGGTGCTCCTCGTGGGTTGCAGCGAGGCCGGCCACGAGGGCGCGCGAGATGTCTCGGCCGACGACGTTGCGGCCGTGGAGAGTACGTCGTCGACAGATGCACCCATCCCCGACACCGAGGCGCCGACGGTCGAAGTGACGACCACGGAGGCGCCCCCGACAAGCGGCCGCAACGAGTCGTGCATCGTCAGTGTCGCCGCTGGTGACTCGCTCGGCCAGATCGCGGTCCGCGTCGACGGCGTCGGCCTCGACGAGATCGAGTCCGAGAACGGACTGTCCAGCGACACCGTGATCCACCCGGGTGACGAACTCGACGTCTGCATCGGCAACGACGTCGACGACGTGACCGGAGCGTCGCGCCTCGCCCCGCCGGTCGAGATCGTGCAGAAACAGCAGAGCCGACTGAATCAGCTCTTTGCTCCGTATCGCCTGATCCCCCTCGGCCTCGACGGTGACTCGGGACCGCTCACCCGTCAGATGCTGTGCGCAGCGCGGATGGGACTCGGCCTGCCCGTCAGCAGCGGGCACATGGCGTCGGGCAGTGAAGAAGAAGACGCGTTGATGAGGGCCGACGGGTTCGGAGTTCCAGCGGGCGCAGCGACGTGGGCCAACAAGTGGATCCTGATCGACAAGACCTGCCAGGTGCTGTTCATCGGCGAGGGCGACGAACTGGTCAACATCTATCCGACGTCGACCGGCGAGCCGGGGTTCGAGACGCGCGACGGGCAGGCGTTTTCGGCGTTCCGCTATGACCCGGCGCTCGACAACAATGGCTGGCACGACAGCACCAACTTCCCCGTTGCGATCGACGATCCGCAGAGCGGCAACATGTACAAGCCGATCTACTTCAACAGCGGCCAGGCGATCCACGGAGCGAACTACGTGCCGGCGGACCCGCAGAGCAAAGGGTGTGCACGCACCTTTCCGCTGCACCAGGAAGAGTTGATTTCGTGGCTCGGCATCGGTGACATCACGCAGCCCACGTGGCGTGAGTCCGACATCGGAGCGACCGTCACGGTCCAAGGCTCCTTCCGCTCGATCGACTGACTTCTGTTCCGATCAGAGCACGCAGCTCGGGGCCGGCGGCGACACGCCGTCGTCACCAACAGCGCTCGTGACAGCGACGACATCGCCGACGTCGACCCGGACTGATTGCGCTGGCGGTGCCGGGGATCATGAACTCGGTCGCACCGCCCAACCGCAACTCGCGCATCTCTCCGAGAGAATCGGTGGCGGCGGATCTGCCTCGGTGGGGTTACACCATCGATGAGAATCATGGACCCACTTCTCGAGGAGCTGAACACGGTGCCACCTGACCGATCTGAATCCGCGGCGACGTTCGACACGTCCGACGCGGACCTCTATGAACGTCTTGCACCGGAGCTGACGCACTTCGCCACCACCCTCGTCGGCCCATCAGGAGCCGAAGATCTCCTTGCCACCGCAGTGATGAATGCGTTGACCTCGCCGCGCTGGCCAGCGATCGACAACAAGCGCGCCTACCTCTATCGATGCCTCGTCAATGAGGCACACAAGCAACGCCGGTCGACGTCGCGCCGCCTCGAACGTGAGGTCCGCACCACCCGTCGCGCGACAGCCGGCGGCGTCACCGATGCCGGCCCGGATCGAGCAGCCCTCGACCCGACCGTGCTCGACGCGCTCCGCCAACTCACGGTCCGCCAACGCGCCGTGATCTACCTCACCTACTGGTCCGACCTCACCCCCAAGCAGGTCGCAACCACACTCGACTCGTCATCGCGCACCGTCGAACGCGACCTCGCCAACGCCCGCACACGCCTGGAGGAACTGCTCTCATGAACGCCCCGACCAACCACTCGCCCGACAACCCGGCCGGCTCGAGCACCGACCAGAAGATCAAGTCGATGCTCCGTCAACTCGACGATGCCGGGCCGCCGCCTCCGTCCTTCGACGACTTGGGAGCGTCAGCAGTCCCGAACAATGAGTCTGCACGCCCGAACTGGATCAACCTCGGCGCGGCGGCGAGCATCGTTGCCCTCGGTGTCGGCGGCCTCGTGCTGCTCAGCAATCGCGACACAGCTCCGGTTGCCGAGCAGCCGCGACTCTCGACACCTGGACCAGCGGACTCCCTGCCGCATGGCGAACCATCGGTCGGCACCGAGCCGGTCGATGCAGACCCGACCGGGCCCGAGCCCGAGGCGATCGGTCTCGGCGAGCCGTTGATCGGTGCGGCGCTGAGTGCTGACGCTTCGCCCCTGTTCGAAGTCGATCGACCGAACTGGATCAAGGAGTACGTGAACGGGACCGAGGAACTGCCATACGGCGACCGCGCCACGAACGGCGACACGAACATGGTCGTGCTGGTCGGTGATGGCGGCCCGACCTACGACCAGCCGTTGATCAACGTCACTCTGTTCGACATCGATGACGAGGACATCAACGACTACGGCGACCCGATCCAGGTCGGCGACCTCGCAGGCGCGGTCAACGCATTCGAGCGCGATGTGGACACACAACTCGTCGGACCCACGGTGAATCTGACCGTCGACCTCGGCGATGGCCGTGCGCTGCGCGTCAGCACCGTGCGCCTCGGCATCGACGAGACAGTGGCGATCGCGCAGCGTGTGGAGGTGGGTTCTGACCGCATCGAACTCGACGCTCCGGGTTTCCGTCAGCTTCCGTTCGATGCGCCTGCCGGGGTTCGGAATCTCAGTTATCGATGGGTCTTCGACGACGGAACGGCCGTGCCCGAGCCAGTGGTGATCTCGACGCCCACCGCAACGGAGACCATCGACCAGCAACCGTCGATCGAGATCGTCGGCGAGAACCTCGGGCCGGTGAGCTTGATGGGTCGGATCGGCCTCGACGTCCGGGAGAACCGGGTGATCAACGGCCTCGACATCGCCTACCGCCCACTGCCCGATCAGCCGGGCTCGTATTGGGCCGACTGGCTCGACGGCGGGTGGTCGTTCTATGCGATCGGTTCCAACCTGGAGAGCGAGGAGCAGTTCATCTCGCTGCTCGGATCACTGACGATCGTGGACGAGGAGACCTTTGCTGCTGGGGATCCCGGCATCGACGTCACGCTGCCGGGACGTCACGACGAAATCGCCACGGACATCCTCGGCGACCTTGGTTTGTCGACCGAGCAGTTCGACCAGGCGTCGACGACCACCATGATCACCGGTGCGTATGACTACGCCTTCGAGCTGTACTTCGGGCTCGGCTGCGTGGCCAAGGAGCGATGGGTGACCGCAGATGCGGCAGGCGACGACGCTGACCGGGCGGCGGCGGTGGCCCTGGTGGAGGCGGCCGCTGCTCGCCCTGACGACGACAATCGGTTGCCATCGAATGTCGGCCTCGCCGAACTGGCGACTGCCATGCGTGCAGGAGATCGTGGTGAGGTGGCGCCTTGGGGCAGCAACGATTGCCCACTGTGGACGAACTGACATCCCGCCGGGCCTTCTCCGGCGGTGGGGGGCGGACGATGCGATCGAGGTGACTGCGGTCAGGCGAGTTCGGGGCGGTCGCCGAAGTCGAGGCCGCCGGAGCGGGTGCGCTTCAGTTCGAAGAAGCTGTCGACTTCCATCATCGCGACGAGGCCGTCCCACATCGCGAGGCCCTTGTCAGCCGGAGGCACCTTGTTGATGACCGGGCCGAAGTAGCCAGCTTGCTCACCGTTGGACTTCTCGATCGCGATGATCGGCGTGCCGACGTCGTTGCCGACGAGCGCGAGCCCTTCGTCCATGCCGTCACGGATGACCTGATCCCACGTGTCGTCGTCGAACGCAGCGGCGTGGCCGGTGTCGAGGCCGACGGCTTCGAGCAGCTCCGTGGCGGTGAAGTCTTTGTTGCCGTCCTGGTGGATCCACGTGCCGGCCTGGCGGTAGAGGCGGAACATCGCATCGTTGCCATCGGCGGGCGAGTCGGCAGCATCCTGCACCGCCATCATCACGCGCAGGATCTTGTGCGTGAAGTTGACCGGCCCGAAGTAGTCCGAGTCCTCTGGTGGTTCGTTCTTGAAGAGCAGACTGATCGGACGCCACGTGACGTCGATGTCACGCTCGGGCTGCACTTGTTCGACGACCCAACGGGACGTCAGCCAGCAGAACGGTCAAATCGGGTCGAGCCAGAAATCGAGTTGCATCACACCAGTATTGCCGATACTTGATGCCGCAACCAATGTCGCCCCGACGCTGCCGACATCGGCCTGCCGGAACCGAATCCGGACTGAACCTGGCGCAAAGCGGATGTGCGCCCTGTGACAGCGACGGTCGACGAGGTCGAGCTTGGAGCGCTCCGCCCGATGGGCGCAGATCAGCTCAGTGTGAGATGCCGACGCCGCTGATCTCGTCGCGGCCGAAGCGTTCGATCTCGGCGGCGAGATCCAGGGGCTGCACACCCGACTTCGCGCCGAGGTCCGCTGGCGTGATGAGCCGGGCCGGGATGATCCAGGCGATCTCGAATTCGAGGCCGTCGGGGTCCTTTCCGTAGAGGCTTTTGGTGGTGCCGTGGCTGCTGGAACCAACGAGTGCTCCGGCGTCAGCGAGCACGGTCATCAGCCGCTCGAACTCGTCGAGCGTGTCGACCTCCCAGGCAAGGTGGTAGAGCCCGACCGAGGTCTGACCTGCTGCGGAGTCCGAGGCGGCCGCACCGATCTGGAAGACGCCGAGGTCGTGGTCGTTGGACGAGTCCGCTGCTTGGAGGAACGCTGCGCCGGGGAACTCACTGACGACTCTGAAGCCGAGCACGTCGAGGTAGAAGCGGGTGGACCGTTCCACGTCACGGACGTAGAGCACCGCGTGGTTGAGCCGTGTGATTGCCATGTCAGGAATAACCATGCGATGCCACACAGGATTCCCGGCGAAGATGTGGCCATGTCGGAAACAGCGGCGGGGGAGCAGCCCCCGGCTCGTTGGCGCGCGTTCGCCGGGTTGCTTCGACCCGACCGCGCCCGCTGGCTCGGTCTCACTGCGCTCGTGGTCATCAATTCACTGCTCCTGCTCGCAGGCCCGTTGGTAATCAGGCGCATCGTTGACGACGCCACCGAGGGCACGACCGCTGCGTCAGTGCTCCGCCTCGGTGTCGTGTACCTGCTGATCGCGTTCGGAGCGCAGGCGTTGGCCGTCGGTGTTGCCTGGTACGCGACGATCGCAGCCTGGCGGACGACCAACGGGCTGCGGATGCAGATGGCCGAGCACGTCCTCGGCCTTGATCACGAGTTCCACCGGACCCACACTCCGGGCGAGCTGATCCAACGCGTCGACGGCGACGTGACGTCGGTGTCGGACTTTCTCGGCAAAGTCGTCCCGAAGGCGGCCGGCGCAGTCCTCCTCGTCGTCGGAATGGTCGTGGTCCTCCTCGTGCTCGACTGGCGCATCGCTGCAGGCATGGCGATGTACTTGGCGGTGTCGATGGCTGTCGTGGTGCGCAGCCGACACCGGGCAGTGACCGAATCGTCCGAGGAGATGGGTTCGCTCGCCCGCCTGTACGGCGGCATCGAGGAACGGCTGACCGCCGCTGAGGATCTCCGTGCGAACGGTGCCGCCACCCACACCGCCTGGAGGTTCGTCGAAGACAGCGCCGACGCCCTCGCCAGTGGGGTGCGGCGTGAGCGGGCGTTCCTCACGATGTGGTGGTTCGTGCAGATGGTGCTGTCCGGTGGCTGGGTCCTCGCGCTGATCCTCGGCGCAGTGCTCGTGTCCAACGGTGCCATCACTGTCGGCACCGCGTTCCTTCTCTTCCAGTACGTCCAGCTCGCCTCGCGGCCGCTTGAAGACGTCGTCCATCAACTCGAGACGGTGCAGAAGGCGAACGGTGCAATGGTGCGCGTCATCGACCTGCTCGCCGTCCGCGCCGACATCGTCGACCGTGGCACGACGAGCGCGCCCGACGGCCCGCTCGCCGTCGAGTTCATCGCCGTCGACTTCGACTATGCCTCCGAGAGCAGCGCCTCCGAGAGCAGCGCCTCCGAGAGCAGCGCCTCAAAGAAGGCACGTGAGTGTGGCGCAAGACGGGCGGGTGCGACTGACGAGGATCGATCGGCGCAGTCGAGTCAGTCGGTCCTGAGCGGGGTCGATCTGGTGATCGAGGCCGGTCATTCCGTCGGTGTGATCGGCCGAACCGGTAGCGGCAAGACGACGCTGTCGCGACTCGTACTCCGCCTCGTCGAGGCCACCGCCGGTCAGGTGTTGCTCGGTGGGGTACCGATCCAGGACATGCCGATGACCGAACTACGGCGACGGGTGGCTCTGATCCCCCAAGAAGTCGAACTGTTCGGCGGCACGATCAGAGAGAACGTGACGCTCTTCGACGAGGGTCCGACCGACGCGTCAGTGGTCGCTGCCCTCAGCGCGGTCGGCCTCGACGAATTGGGCACCGACATCCACCGCAGCCTCGGAGCGGGTGGTGCCGGCGTTTCGGCGGGCGAAGCGCAACTTCTCGCCCTGGCACGCGTCTGGCTCCGTGACCCTGACCTCGTCGTTCTCGACGAAGCAACGGCGCGAGTCGACCCGGAGACCGAGCGCCGGATCGAGCACGCGGTCGCCCAGCTCATCTCGACGCGCACCGCGATCGTGATCGCACACCGGCTGTCGACTCTGCACGCCGTCGACGACATCGTGGTGGTCGACGCCGGTCGGATCGTCGAACACGGCCGTCGCACCGACCTCCTCGGCGACGACGCCAGCCGATTCCGCCAACTGCTCGCGCTTGCGCTGGACGAGCCGTCGTGAGCGCCGTGGGAGCAGGCGTGAGCGATGGATCGGGTGCCGGCATGGGTGCCAGCGCGGTTGCCGATCGGAGTGAAGGGGAAGCCGGGCAGCGCTCGGCAGGCGTACCGGAGCTGAGTGTCTGGCGGTTGGCGTGGCGCGTCTCACGCCATCGCACGCGCGAGTTCTGGCTCGGCCTTGCGCTCTGGTCCCTGTTCTTCGTGACGCCTGCATTCAGCGGCTACTTCCTGAGCAGGGGCTACGACGCGCTGTCGACCGGCGACGTGGCGTCGACCGTTCGATGGGCGGGCCTCGTCGGCCTGTCCGAGATCGCTCGGATGACAGCGGTCCATACGGGCGCCATCGTCTGGACGCAGGTGTGGGTGCACATGCAGACACTGCTGCGCGCCAACCTGCTCGCAGCGCAGATGGCGAGCGGTGGTCCGGAAGCGGGTCAACCCGTGGGTTCGGCCGGCGCAGCGATCACGTTGTTCCGTGACGACGCAGAAGACGTCGCGAACTTTCTCGACATCATGATCGACGTCACCGGGGGTCTCGTCTTCACGTTGGCTGCAGGTTTCGTGCTGGGCGCTGCAGATCCGTCTGCCGCTGCGATCATCGCGGTGCCGATGGCTGCGGTCGTTCTCGTCACTCGCATCCTCGACCCCAAGCTCAAGGCCTATCGTCGCGCCGATCGGGCTGCCACTGCCGAGGTCACCGGACTGCTCGGCGACGTGATGGCCGCCGCGACGACCGTGAAGGTCAACGACGCGACCGGTTCGACTCTGGCACGCCTTCGCACGCTGGTCGACCGGCGTCGTCACACGGCGGTGCGCGACCGGGTGCTGGAGGAGTCGGTCTACGCCTTCAGTGAGGGGGCGGCGAGTGTCGGCCTCGGCCTGGTCCTGATCATCAGTTCCAGCGCGCTTGCCTCCGGAACGTTCGACGTCGGCCGCTTGGCGCTGTTTGTTGCATACCTCGGGTGGATGACGTTCCTGCCGCGCATGCTCGGTCGGTTGCTCGCTCGGACCAAGCAGGTGTCGGTGGCTTTCGACCGGATGAGCGAGCTCGTGGCTGATCGCGACCCGGCCAACACCGTGCAGTCCCGCGACCTGCCGATTGGTCTGCGTGAGCAACGAGTCCGGCCAGCGACGGTGCGTCCCGCACGTGTCGACCTCGAACGTCTGAGTATCGAAGGTCTGTCGATCGTCCACAGCGATGGCAGTGGTGTGCGCGACGTGAGTCTCGACGTCGAGCGTGGAGAGTTCGTCGTGATCACCGGCCCGGTCGGAAGCGGCAAGAGCACGCTGCTGCGCGGGCTGCTCGGCCTTGCCTGGCAGGCCGACAGCGAGGGTTCGGTCCGGTGGAACGGTGCCGAGGTCGACGACCGCGCCGCCTTCTTCGTGCCGCCGAATGCCGCATTCCTGTCGCAGGTGCCACAGCTGATCTCGGACTCGGTCGGCGACAACGTCAGCCTCGGCCCGGTACGTGACGGCGACATCGAACGCGCCCTCGACATCGCTGCGATCTCGGCCGATGTCGCTGCGATGCCGGGCGGCGTCGACACGCTCATCGGCCCGCGCGGTCTGCGTCTCAGCGGCGGGCAGCGGCAACGTCTTGCGATGGCCCGGGCGCTCGTCCATGAGCCCGAACTGTTGGTGCTCGATGATCTGTCGAGTGCGGTCGACGTCGAGACCGAAGTCGAGTTGTGGGAGAACCTGCGCCGTCGCGATGTCACCGTGATTGCGGTGTCGCATCGATCGGTGGCGTTCGAACGAGCAACGGCGGTGTACCACCTCGAACATGGGCGCCTGACTCGGGAGTGAGCCCGTACGTCGACGAGCTCAGCCCAGCAGCGTCACATCGGGAACAAGCACCAACGTGACATGAATCAGTGAGCGAGGGTGTCGAGGCGGGTTCGCTGGACGCCGTCGGTGTCGAAGTTCGACGGGGCGAGCCATCGTCGGAACTCCGACCGGATGGTTGGCCACTCCGTGTCGGTGATCGAAAACCACGCGGTGTCACGGTTTCGACCCTTGTAGACGATCGCCTGCCGGAAAATTCCCTCGAAACTGAAGCCGAGTCGGCGAGCCGCTGCGCGCGAGGGTGCGTTGAGCGCGTCGCACTTCCATTCGTAGCGGCGATAGCCGAGATCGAAGGCTCGTTGCATCATCAGGAACATGGCCTCGGTGGCGGCGGGAGTGCGCTGCAGTGCCGTGCCGAAGTGGACCGACCCCACCTCGATCGAACCCATTGCCGGGGTGATCCGCAGGTAGGCGGCAAAGCCCACGGGCTGACCCTCGACGACAATGGTGTGCAGGATCACATCGTCGCTGTCGCTCATCGAATCCATCCATGCCGCCAAGGCCTCGGTGTCGTCGAACGGCTCGTTGAAGAGGTAGGTCCAGCCGGCTGGATCGTCGAACGCCTCGAACAGTGCGGCGGCATGTGCGTCGGCGTCTGCCGGGACGAGATCGACGAACCGCCCGGTGAGGTGTGTCGGTGGTGGCTTCGGTGGCGCGACCCAATCGTTGATCGACGCGCCAATGGGCTGCCAGTGTTCGTTGCGGCGCTGACCGGAAGCTGTCGTGTGCGGCGTGTCAGGTGGGTTCATGAGTCCTGCTTGCGCTTGCGATGGTCAGCGGTGTGGGTCCGACTGGCGCATCGAGGATCGGAGCAAAAGCGCCGAGAACCATTACGAGAGGTGTCGTAGAACAGACGCTCGCAGTCGTCCGCGGCGCAGCGCCCGAACCGTTTGGTGCCGTTGTCGCACAGCTCGTTGGCGAGTGCCATCAGGAAGTCGGCCATCACCTGATCGTCAAACGTCGCGGATGGCGGGGTCCAGTGGATGTGGAGTTCTGATCCGTCATGGCTGGTCAGTGCGGGCCGAATCGTCAGTTCGGTGAGCTCGGCGTTGGTCCAGAGCACTGCTTCGGTGTCGTCGATGTCCGGCAGGGAATGAATGCGTTGCAGCAGGTCACCGAAGCGTTGAGCGGTGCGGCGCAGGGCAGCTTCGGGTGCGATCGAGGATCGTGCGAATCCGGCTTCGTCGAGCACAGCGCGGAGATCGAGGGTCTGGGCGGCCCTGCCGCCGGTGTGGCTGGCGCCGCCAGTGCCGTCGCCGGCGGGCGGGTCGCCGGCGTGCGGGTCGAGGTCGACATGAGTGCCGTGGGTCTCGTCGTCGAGCATGGCGTTGGCGACGAGGACGAGCGCCTCGAGGGTCAGGATCTGCTCGGTGTGGTTGCCCGACGTCACGTACACGTCTGCAACTTACCCCGTTGGGAAAGGGTAAGGATCAAGTAGTCTTTGACTCCTTACACTCAGTTCGTCCCGCTCACGGAGGTGAAGCCATGAACATCGTCATCAATCTCATCGTCATCTCAGCCAGCGTGCTGGGGTCGGGCATGGCCCTGCCCCAGGCGCTGAAGCTCGCCCGCACACAGAACGTCGACGGTGTCTCGGCGGTGTGGATCGGCGTCAGCATGGCGATCAACATCTGGTGGACCATCTACGCGGTCCACGAAGCAGTGTGGGCACTCCTGCCAGTGTCGGTCGTGTCGCTCACCCTCTATCTCGGCATGGCCGTCATCTACCTCCGCTCGGTCGGCAAATCATCGATCCCCGGCTTCGCCGTCGGCGCATTCGTGCTCGGTATGGCGCCGCTGCCTGCGCTGCTCTTCGGTGGCTGGGAGGCAGCGGGCCTCGCCATCGGGTTGAGCTACGGCATCCAGCTGTCTCCGGCGGTGTTCGCGGCCTACCGCACGCGAGATCTGGCGGGTGTTTCACCGGGCACGTGGATGATCTCGCTCGCCGAGGCGTTGCTCTGGCTGGCGTACGGCGCGATCATCGCCGATGCCGCGCTTTTGGCGGGCGGAACGGTCGGAACGGTGATGGCTGCAGCCATCCTGATGCGGCTTGTCGCGGTGGGTTCAGTGTCCGCGCTCATTAGTATGGCTTTCGTTACACGGGTCAAAGTGGCCCGGAATTGAATAAGGAGCCGCAATGGCAACCACAGGTACGGTCAAGTTCTTCAACGACGAG
>ENA-ORXT01000997-ORXT01000997.1-marine-metagenome-genome-assembly--contig:-NODE-997-length-40439-cov-143.847778_pt1 | contig 40439 bp, 31 predicted proteins | sample MGYA00237868_ERZ511482 | MGnify/ENA metagenome assembly ERZ511482 | reverse complement strand
TAGTTTGTAGCTAATCTATAACTTGATATGGTTACCATAATTAAAAAATTTAAATTGTTAATGAATATAGTTGAAGCGCACGGGGCTACTTCAAAATTCGACGATTAATCAGAGTTTGTGTAAGTGAAAAATGAAAGAGAACTCTTTAAATAAGATTTGATAGGGGATAGCTTCTTAAATTTAGATTGAGAGTGTTTAAATTGATGGGATATAAAAAAAATGATAAAAAATTTTGAATGATATTTATGTTGTAAGCTACTTGTAGTAATAGGAAAACACAAAGGCAATAATTGAAATTTTACAGGTATTGAGCCTTGTTTCTGTAAGTGATATTTACTCCCTAACCCTAACCAGCACCTGCAATTCAGGTGCTTCTTCAATACCATATAAACGATCATCAATCTTTAAACTCAAATAACCAGCATCATCATAAACACTTATGTTACATTGCTCAAACAAACCATATAAATTCAATACACAATTAAAATAAATGTAATGATAAACGGGTGTAATTTCTATACCTCTGTAATTGGTTTCTACCGGATTGTAGATTTTAACTGTTAACTGGTCAACTGCTATTTTTGTTCTCTTATCAAAAACCTCAATTTCATATACTTTGTTGGCTACTGCTTTTGATGTAATACTATCCGAATCAGCGTAACTTAAATATCGGGTAAATTCATCGGGCTTTGGTAAAGTATTGTTTTCTGCTGGTGTATTTTTTGTTATGATGTCAGTTTCAAAACCATTATTGAAAAACCACAAACTGAAAGAGAACAACAATAAAAAACTTGCAGCCATTAAAGCCATTTTAAAGCCTGTAGAACTGAAAAGCGGACTAACTTTGGCACTGTTCATTTCTTTATGAAAGCCCTCTAATTTAACCCTCAAATCTTGTTCACCAACTTGTTTAATACCATCAATTACCATTTGCTCAAAAGCAACGGCTTTTTGTAAAGCGGTATCATTTGCTAACTTTTCTTTAAATGCTTTTAACGCTGTTGGTGAAAGCTCGTTAGCTAAATATTTCGTTATGTCGATTTCAATATTTTCTGATAACATCAATTATATTTTAAACAATGGAACAGGTTCCATTGGATTAGTCATTCGTCCAAACGGATCATTCATTTGTCCAAGTGAACCTGTTCACTTGCATTTGTTTAAAAACGGCTTTTTTCAAACGCTGCATACATTTATACTTTTGGGCTTTGGCTCTGTTGGCATTGGTGTAGTTTAAGAGCTTTGCAATGGCTTCCATTTTGGTTTGCTTGTAGTAAAATTCAGTCAACAAAGTTTTGCATGGGTCGCCTAACTTTTGCAGTTCTTCAGTAGCAATTTCAAATTCCCTGTTTTGTTTGTTTTCATCAATGGTTTTTTCTTTTGTTGACATTTCCGAAACGCTATCAATATGCACAGTTTTCACTTTGTTATCTCTCAACCTTTTTAACCACAAATTTTTAGCAACAGAAAATAAATAAGTGCCAATACTACTGCTCATTTTAAAATCTGGTTGTTTCAATTTATGGTAAAACACTACAAAAGCATCTTGATACAAATCTTTGACATCTTCTTTTGACCCACTATTTTTTAAAACATACTGCTCAATCATATTGTAATGTTTTTGATAAACAAACTTCAAAGCGGCATCATCATTATTACGCATCAAACTAATAAGTTCATCTTCTGATGTACCTGTATTCAGTTCAACTGTTTTGTTTAATTTCATAAGTGAATACCAATATTTGAAAATGGTAACCCTTGCCGGACAAAAAATTTCATTAGATAAAATTTTGCATTATAGGGTTACCTTTATTTGTTTTAGGAATAAACGGCTAAATATCTAAATAGAGAATCAAATATTACATAATTTGTTATTTTTTAAATCAATATCGCATTAATGAAAATACTAAGTACAATTATTTTACTACTCATAAGTTTGTTTACTTCTGCACAATTAGAATGGAGCGGTTACGGTACTTGCTTTGCCTTAACCAGTGATGGTTATTTAGCTACCAACGAACACGTTATTAGCAGAGAGGGTTATCAGGCAGGGTTTATCGTTATACCTGTTAAAACAGATGATACTATGAAACTTTACCGTGCTGAAATAGTGGCCACCGATGCAGAAAACGATTTAGCCATATTAAAAATACAGGCTGATGTTGATTTAGGCACAATTCCTTATTCTTTTAAAACCGAAGAACACCAAGTTGGTGAAAAGGTGTACAATTTAGGCTACCCAAGAGTTGATAAACAAGGAGCAGAAGTAAAATTAAATGACGGTATTATTAATGCTCAATCGGGTATGATGGGCAATATAAACCAATATCAAACCAACATATCGGTTTATCCTGGCAATAGTGGCGGTGCGGTAATTGGCATTAATGGTAATGTTATTGGTGTGGTAAATTCTAATTTAAAAGAGAGCGAAGTTACTTTTGAAAGTAGTGTTACGTGGGTTATAAAAACTCAATTACTGGTTGATATGTGCAAGAAGTTGAGTATTACATTACCAACAGAAAATACGCTTAATGGCTTAGAATTACCAAAGCAGGTACAGCAAGTGAAAAAATTAGTTTTCATTGCGTTGGTACACGATTCAAAAGAAACGGCTAATAATGACAAGTTGTTTGAAGGCTACCACATAATTGAAAAAGAAACAACAGTTGCTGATGTAACTGCAAATGAAAAGAAACAAATTGATATAGAAGAAAGTAGTGCACAAAGTAAAACTCAACCTGTGTCAACTATGCCCGAAATTACAGAAGAAAACGTTTTAGCTATATTTGAAAGCAAAAATGCAAACGTGATAATACACAGCGATAGCGGATTAGAAATTGACCGTTTCACCGTTACCGATTATTTAAAAAGAATACGCTTATTGAAAAGACACGAACCAGAAGTGATTGACCAAAAAGTAAATGCAGCTGGTAAAATTATTGAACTCATTATAAAAGAAAAATCAAACTAAGACAATGAAATACATTACACTAATTTTAATAAGTTTTAGCTGTAGTTTTACTACAATAGCACAAGAAAAATTAAGCGATACCTCTGTTAAAGAATTTGCAGACAAAGCCATTGAAAAAGCAAAAGATTTAGGCACTTACATTGAAATAGTTTCTGATAAAAACACCAACAATACGGATGCAATGGATGCCATTGATTTAGCGGTAAAGTTATTTATTGATGATGAACAAAGCATTGCCATAAGCAGCTTAAACCGGGAGGATGTCCGTACTTTTCCGGTGCGAACTTATTTACAAAGGCTCAATTTATTGAAGTACAGCAAGGTTGAAGTACAATGGTACGATGTACATTATGTGAGCAATTTACGCAAAGGAACTGATGGAAGATATTACGGCATCGTAACCGTTTATCAAAAATTTACAGGTTACAGCGGTGACAATATTAAATATGCAGATGTTACCGAAAAGAACATTGAAATTGTGTTAGACCGCATCCCTAAAAATGTTGGTGGCACTACCGTAAATGTTTGGGAAGTTTATTTGGGTAACATTACCGTTGCTGAAACAACCACATTAAATGAGTAAGTTTTTTTTTAGAAACGGAACTGCTTACACGTATCAACGGGCAGCCTGCTTTCCGCTCAAATGCTGTTGCCAACGCACAAAGCCAACGCTGCAAAACAGCATAACCGCTACAATCAGGGTTAGACTAAAAACCTCGCTCCAACGCACAAACATTTCCATTGAAACCAGTTCCATTGTATTTATAATGATATTTACTCTGTTGTCGATAAACAATTTTGCACAAGTAAACCAGCCAAACACCATAAATGCAGAGTTGGACGGTTTAGGTTATCTCAATCAACGCATCAAACAAATAGATGAGTTTATAGACCGCTTTAACGACACTCTACAACCCATAGAAAATTTAATTGATAAACATTTTGCGTTTAAAGACACCTTACAATATCAAGAATTTATTAAGCAAGCCCAACAAAGTAAACTTAGTTTTTTTGATACTACTTGGTGCGCTCAATTAAAGGTAGAAGTGTTATATAAGGGAGCAACGCACGATGCCAACTTATATTTAAAAGTACAAGCCTACCCAAAAGACCAAAGCAGCAAATGGGTAATAAGTGGAGTGGAAGCCAACTTTTTAAACCTTGAACCAGAGTGTGTAGACAGCACTACTTTAATTCCACCTTCTGCCAATGGCACTAATTTTATAGCCTTACAAAAAGTATGGCGCAACCAAGCAAACATTGCCGCTTATACTTCCGATGCTTTTCAAGCTGACCAACTAAGTATATTTTTATTTTTAATAAAAAATGGTGATCTTACACTAAAAAGCATTAATCAGCAAGACTATTATTTTTGGCAAATGCCCGATTTTGTCTTTCAATGTCAATATTTTAACCGTCCGGCAGCTAATTCAGGTTGGTTAATTACTGCAATAGAACCTAAAATAGTAAGCAACAACATTATTAAATATTAATTAATATGCTCCATAAAAAATAAAAATGATACAAAGAATTTATATTGACACGTCCATTGTTGGTGGATATTTTGATATTGAGTTTATGCTTGAAACTAAGCTGTTATTTCAACGTTTGGAAAACAAGGAAATAAAATTTGTTGTATCTGATTTGTTAGATATTGAATTGGCAAAAGCTCCAACACAAGTGAAAGCGCTTCTTCATAAATTTCCTTTTGTTTTTTTTGAACGAGTAGAACTGACAGAAGAAGCCCTGCAATTAGCTGATAATTATATTGCTGAAAAAGTAGTTGGTAAAACGAGTGTTGCAGATTGCCGACATATTGCAATGGCAACTATTTATAGGGTAGATGTATTAGCAAGTTGGAACTTTAAACATATTGTAAATCTTAATAAAATAAAAGGGTATAATGCTGTAAATTTAAAATTAGGTTATCCAATAATTGAAATTAGAAGTCCAAAAGAATTAATTAAATATGATGACAAATAAAAAAGAAAAAACATTTGACGCTGTAAAAATGATGCGTAAAATTAGAGACCAAATTAGTGAAGAAACACAAAGTATGAGCTTTGAGCAACTTAAGGCTTATATAAAAGAAAATTTGGGAAATAGTGATGTTAAACTGATAGGTAAAAAATAAATAAGCTCAGCATTAAAAATAAAAAACCAGCATTAAATGAAATATCATCTCTACGCACTATTAACTATTTACTCATTAATAGCATTAAAAAGCAATGCTCAAATTACCCAATTTGAAGCAGATAATTTAAAAAACACAGCTACCGATTTAGTAGAGAACCTGTACACCGCTTTAAATTTAATAGGCAGTAAAGGCACACCTTCTATTGAGCGGAAACTTATTATTAATAACACAATAGAACAGCTGTTTTATAATACCGATGTAATAATTGAAGATGATTTGCTACCTGCAAGAGATGAAGCACGCAATACCAAAGCAAGAGAATATTTAACCAACGCTCATTTGTTTTATTATGAAGATGGTGTACAATTTGAGTTAAAGAATGTAGCAGTAAGCGAAGTTTATACAGGCGATTATTTATTTACCATAGTAAGCTTTGAAAGAACTTTAAACGGCAAAAGTGCTTACCTCAATATGGATTTAACCAACACCTACAAACGTACTGCAGAAATACGTTGTGATAAAATAAATGGTGACTGGCAGTTAAAAATAATTGGCCTAAACTTTGAGCAAGCGCAGGAAAACTATCAAAAGGCTGTAATTATTGATGCGCCGAAAGTAGAAGAAAAGAGTTTGCTAAAAAACAGCAGCAAAAACGTAGAAGCTAAAAAAGAAAAACCTACTAAAGAAGATAGAAACAAGAATACGGAAACTAAAACAGACGTTAGGCAAGAAATAGAAAAAATACAGCTTGCTATAAATTATAAAAACTACGAGAACGTAAAGCCAACAAACATTACCAATAAAGATTTCGACAATGCAGAAATGTATTTTATGTTAGGAGAGGCAAAAAGAAATCAAAAAAAATATAATGATGCTGAAATAGAATACCTCAAAGCAATCAAAATAAACCATGCACATATTGGAGCTACTGTAAATTTAGGAATTATCTATTTCAACGAAGCAGTCACTTTAAACAATAAATTGATTGACCTAAAAACAGTATCAAATAAAGAGTACGAACAAAAATATTCTGAAAGTAGAAAGTTATTTAAAAAAGCATTGCCATTTTTTAAAAAAGCAAAATCATTAACCAACAACGATATTGAAATTTTAAAAGCACTTGAAGTAACTTATGCAAGTCTTGGTAATTTTAGAAAAGCCAAAGAAATGGTTGAATTATTAAACAAACCAAATGACATTACAACAAAAATTATTTCTGAACGAAAAGAAAAACCTATTAAAGAAGATAGTGACAAGAACACAAAAGCCAAAAAAGAAAAAACTATTGAAGAAAACAGAGCTAACAATACTTATAAAATAGAAGCAACAGACCAATTGCCGCAAGCTGTAATTGATTATGATTTAAGAATGAAACTACAAGAACGCATAAGAGAAGAAAGAATTGGGGGATTAAATTATTTAATACCCAATATGTTACTGCCAGGTGTAGGCCATAGTAAAGTGCAACAAAAATCTAAATTTTGGGTAACAGGTAGTTACTTAACATTATTGGTTACCGCAGGTTATACCAGACTAAACAGCAACCAAAAATACGAAGAATACCAAGCCGAAACTTTTGATTTAGAAGCACGAGAACGCTTTTACAAAAAAGCAAACCGCTACAACAAAATTGCTATAGCAAGTGCTGCTACCGCTGCCTTGTTATGGTTATACGACAATACCGCCACCTTAATACACGGCATCAAAAACATAAAAAAACAAAAAGCCGTTAAAAGGGAATTAGGTATTAGTTACCATACCATAAATAACAGCCAAAACGCTTTATGCCTAAACTTAAACCTCAAATTTTAAAGCAATGAAAAACCTAATTTTTATAATAGTAAGTTTATTATGCCTTACCGCCTGCCAATGGGATTTAGAAGAAATTGAATTAGCAAATGCCCAAGCCATTTGCTTGCAAAATTGTGTAAACGGTACTTGCAACAGCAATAACATTTGTGAGTGTAAAATCGGTTGGCAAGGAGTGAATTGTGATGAATCAATAGAAAACCCAACTACTAACCTTAACTTTTGTAATACTGCAAATTGTAATAATGGTACTTGTAATGAGGCTTTAAATAGGTGTGAATGTGAAGATGGTTGGGGCGGTATTTTATGTGACTTAGAAGTAGAAACTTTTGAAAATACTTATACTTTTGGAGTACTTATATTAGAAAGAGAAGGTGGGATTACATTAAATGGTTTAGCTGGCAAATCAGTTGTAATAGATATTGACGGTAGCTATACTGTAATTGGTAAAACCACTGCATACGGTTGTGCAGTGCCTTATACAACATTATTCAAAATTGATGAAAATGGAAAATATTTATGGGCAGACATTATGGATGGTGGTGAAGGAAAATCCATTATTCAGGCAAATGACAATTATTTTATCTTAACATCTTCCTCAATAATAGGTTCTGGCAATGGTACTTCCTTTGAAATAAGCTATCCGGGAAAAACTTTAAACGGTTTTGCAATTAATAAAGATCAAAAAGTAATTTTGTTTGGTTATGATCGTATTAATGCATGGTTTGCAAAAATTAATGAAGATGGCGGTATTATTTGGGAAAAAAAATATAATTGTTCAATTGAAGATGAAACTACAAGCACAGCAAACTCTTTATTTGTAACTGATACTGGCTATATTATCGGCGGTTCAGTTGAAAGTGGCGACATAGATTATTGCTTAACCAAAACAGATTTTGATGGTAATTTACTTTGGTCAAAAAGTTACGGAGGTAATGGTATAGACAACCTATCAAGTATTATTCAAACTAATGACAATAATTATTTATTAGGTGGTAGCTCAACTTCTAATGATGAAAATGTTGCTAACAATTATGGAGGTCAAGATATATGGATTGTCAAAACAAATACGGAAGGTGAAATTTTGTGGGAAAAGAACTATGGCGGCAGTTCAAATGATGAACTCAAATCAATTCTAAAACTAAATGATGGTAATTTCATATTAGCAGGTAATACTTTTTCTTCTGATTTTGATGTAAGTAACCATAATGGTTCAAGTGATTTTTGGTTGGTTAAAATTTCTCCTAATGGCGATATTCTATGGGAAAAAGCTTATGGCAGTGAAGATAACGAGACATTAGAAGATATAAAACAAACGCCTGATAATGGTTTCATAATGGTAGGCAGTATAAATGATTGTGAGCTAATTTACTACATTAAAACCGATGCCAATGGAGAAGTATAGTATTATCCTCGTTTTATTATTTTGCTGTTGCCTAACAGCCTGTCAATGGAATTTAGAAGAAATTGAATTAGCCAATGCACAAGCCACTTGCTTGCAAAATTGTGTAAATGGCACTTGCAATAGTAATAACATTTGTGAGTGTAAAACTGGTTGGCAAGGTTTAAATTGTAATGAAGAAATAGAAAACCCAACTACTAACCTTAATTTTTGTGATACGGTAAATTGCAATAATGGTACTTGTAACGAGGCTTTAGATAGATGTGATTGTGAAGATGGTTGGAGCGGAGAAAATTGTTTAACCTCGTTAAATCCAACTATAAATTTTTGTGAAACTGCAAATTGCAATAATGGAGTTTGTAATGATGATTTAGTTAGGTGTGATTGTGAAAGTGGCTGGACGGGGGATGATTGTTTAACACCAATTAGTAATCCCACTGTAAATTTTTGCGATACTGTGAATTGTAATAATGGAGTTTGTAATGAGGCTTTAGATAGGTGTGATTGTGCAGATGGGTGGGAAGGTGAGCGTTGTTTAACCTCAATAGTAATTGGGGGTATCACTTTTGAGAAATTAATTACGTTATCTAACTATTATGATGAGTATGGTTCACCAGTAAATGGGAATTTTATTAGGTTTATTGATTCGGCAAACAAAGAAGGCTACATAATTGGAGGGTCAAGAACCAATTCAAATGGTTATGCTTCATTCTTTGCAATTATAGATGAATTTGGTAATTTACTTTTAGATAAAACTCACAAAGCCTATCTTTGGTTTGATTCAATACTATCCATAAATGATGGGTATTTAATTTCTAATGACATTGGTGTGGTTAAGATTGATAACAATGGGAATTTAATATGGGAAAAAATATACAACAACAAAGTAAAAAAAATATATAGTAATCAGAATAACAAATTTTTGCTTTTAGGGCAAAAATCTGTTCCCAACAGAAGTACTGATTTTTGGATAGCTGAAATTGATGTTAACGGAAATATAAACTGGGAAAAAAATTTTGGTAGCAAGACTTATGACGGTTTTGAAGATGTTACATTAAATAATAATTCAATAATCATCATTAACAATATAAATTCAAACAATGAATATTCAAATGGTTTTAATGATATTGGAATATTCAAAGCGGACTTACAGGGTAATTTAATTTGGTCAAGATATTTTGGAGGCAGTGATTTTGAGAGGGCAAATTCAGTTATTGAAACAACGAATAACACTTACTTAATTGCATTTAACTCACTTTCAAATGACTTTGGGTTGGAAAATAATTATGGAGATGAGGATGCCTGGATTTTTGAAATCGATAACAATGGCAATTTGATTAATAAAAAAAATTATGGTGGTTCAATGAGGGATAATTTTTATGTAGTCAAAAATACATCTGATGGTAATTATATAGTAGGTGGAGAGACATATTCTTCAGATTATGATGTTAAATTCAATAACGGTTCTTCAGATTTTTGGTTAGTGAAAATTAAGCCTTCAGGTGAAATTATTTGGGAAAAAACTTATGGTTCAGAATCATACGAATACTTAAGGGCTATTCAAGTCAGTCAAGATGATGGTTTTATTATGGTAGGTTCTAATAGAAATAAAGAAATTTACATAGTAAAAACAGATGCCAATGGTAATTTGTAAATGCTTTCAAAACTCCGGCAGCCATCTCAAACATATAAAAAATGAACCTTTAAATTTGCATATCTACAATTAAATATTAACTTTGCAACAACAATACCGCCCGGACCTCTCAACGATGTGCATTTTTGGGCGGTTTTTTCTTTTTATATGACTTCTGCAAACAAAGAAACATACACCAAAAAACCAAAATCTTTTAAAGAGCAAGTAGAACTACTAAAGCAAAGAGGCTTAATCTTTAAAGATGAACAAAGAGCCATCAAAATTTTAACTTATGTTAGTTACAACCGATTAAGCAACTACTGGTTTCCTATGCTTAAAGAACCAAAGGCAGATGAACTTTTTAAAACAGGTTCAAAATTTATTGATGTATTCAGGCTATACCAATTTGACAGCGAATTAAGAACCCTTACTTTTAATGCCATTGAACAGCTTGAAGTGGCTATTAGAACGCAGCTTATTTATCATCTTTCTATTAAAAATAATTCGGGGTTTTGGTATTTAGATAAAGAGCATTTTAATACAATTCCTAACTATTCATCAACCTTAAATAAACTGATAAAAAATTATGGCGATTCTAAACAAGACTATCTAATAAAATATAAAACGAAGTACACCAACAGTATGCCACCTGCATGGAAAATGTTTGAAGTAGCAACATTCAGAACCATTTCCACCATATTAAAAAATCTTAAAGAGCAAAAGCAAATTATACCAATAGGTAAAAGTTTTGGTGTTCATCATTCGGTACTTACATCTTGGGTAGAGTGTTTAGTTTATGTTAGAAATGTTTGCGCTCACCATCAACGGTTATGGAACATAGTTTTAACCTTATCTCCTGTATGGATGAAAAACCCACAAAATAATTGGGTAAGCAGGTGGGAAAATGATAATCAGGTAAATATTACAAATGATAAAAAACTGAAACTATACGCTGCACTTTGTATGATTGCTTATATGCTCAAATTCGCAAACCCTTACAATACATTTAAGGATAATCTTTTCAGCTTGATAAATACACCAAAATTTAAAAGTACAATCCATCTTGCAGCAATGGGTTTCCCTGAAAACTGGAAGGAAGAAGATTTATGGAGTGAATAAAATATTATTATTTGGGGTTACTTTTTGCCCAACTTGGTATAAACTAAAAAGTTAAACCAATGAAAGCCACATTTTACTTTGTACTCGGTGTGTTAAGCATTTTGTTCATCAGCCAAACCAATAAAGATAATCAGCCAACAAAATCAATTGAAAACGGTGTATCTACACAACAATTAATAAAAGCTAATGGTGAAGGTAAAACACCCAAAACACCCATAACACCCAAAACACCCAAAACACCCAAAGCAGTCTCAAAATTGAGTAATAAAACCGTTGAAAACTACTTGCTCAAATATCTTTCAAACTATACTATAAACACCACATCTACAAAACAAATCAGTACAACCGCTAAATCAAAAAGCAACAGCACAAGTACAAGCCATTACGGCAAATCAGCAAAGCCAAATACCTACCCAACATCAAAAACTAATAATACCAACCAAAAGCCACCAAAAAACTATTACAGCTATGCAAAGCCAAAAAGTAGTAACAATACCTACAAACCCACAAAATACAAGAAAGCCCAACCAACAGAGCCAATAACCTATTACAGCAACAGTTATAACGAAACTGTACAATCACCAACACGCTACACAGGCAAACCATTAGGCGCAACCGCCATTTGCAGAGATGGCACTTACAGCTTTAGCCACAACCGCAGAGGTACTTGCTCTCGACATGGTGGCGTTAGGAGTTGGTTGTAGAATAGAAAACAGCATAAAAAAGGTAAACGGAAAATGAAAAGCGGTAGGTTTCTGTATCAGTAAAGCTACTTTGCCTACTGTTGGTTATGGCGATGTTTACCCGATTACTATTGTTGGTAAGTTTTTTTTTGCCATTATTACATTAATCGGTATTCATATTGTTGCCTTGCCAACGGGCATTATTAGTTCAGTATTTATTGAAAAGATGCAGAACGAAAAAGCAAAAGATAACAAGGTTTGTATTTACCCCAAATGCGGTACTACAATAAAAGTTGATGTTTAGATAATTTAATTGAAAATTAACTGAACAAATAAAAAAATGAACTTTCTTTAACCAAAGAAGTGTTACCAGATTTAATTTTCGCTCGTATAAAGCATCCCCATAAAAGCATGCTTATTATTGTTTTATATTAATCGGATAAGAAATTTTTATCACTCAAAATCAGCATATAACAAATACTTTTTACGCATTGTTTTATATGATGCTAAACCTTCTTCCCAACTATCTCTAATTGCTGTTTCGTCTAAACCTTGTTTTATTTGTTGCTGTAATAATGCAGTTCCGGCCAATTTATCAAAAAAATTATTCGCTAAAAAAAAGTTGGCTTTATTAGGAAAGGCGGCATACATATCAATCAGCCAAGTTAAATTGAGTTGTTGTTGTAAAAAAATTGCTTTCTTATCCATTGTACTCAAATTAATACCAAAACATTGCTCGTTTTCTAATTTAGGATATTTTGCGCCTTCATTTTTTTGTGGTGTAAAACTATACTCCATTTCTTTTAATGTTGGGTGACCAATAACTTGAAACTGTTGATCTGTTCCTCTACCAATACTTAAAGCTGTCCCTTCAAAAAAACATAAACTTGGGTACAACAAAATGCTTATTGTGTTTGGTAAATTGGGCGATGGCTTTACAGGTAAATCGTAGCCAATATTATGGCTGTAATTGGGCGCCATAATAATACTCAATTTACATTTTGCACCGCTCGTCAACCAACCTTCTCCATTAATCATTTGTGCCAACTCGCCCACTGTTAAACCGTGTACAACAGGTATAGGATGCTTAGCTACAAAAGACTCAAACTCTGGTTCTCTTATTGGCCCATCAACATAATGACCATTAGGATTTGGGCGATCTAAAACTAACAGCTCTACATTATTTTCGGCGGCGGCTTCCATTACATAATGCAAAGTGCTAATGTAGGTATAAAATCTTGCGCCCACATCTTGCATATCAAAAACTAACAAATCAATACCTTGTAAAGTTGCTGCTTTTGGCTTTTTGTTATCTCCATATAAACTGATAATGGTAATGTTTTTATATTCATCATTATGCACTTTTTCGCCTGCGTCGGCAGTACCTTTAAAGCCGTGTTCTGGTGTAAATATTTTAGCAACGTCAATATTTTTTTGTTGTAAAAAATCAACCAAATGCACCTTGCCTACCATTGAAGTATGGTTGACAACTAAGCCAACTTTTTTGTCCTGTAAAAGATTTAAATATCTATTAGGATAAAAAGCAGCAGGCTGGGGCAGGGCAACCGTAGTTTGTAAATTGCTACTTACTTTTTCTGTTAAAGGTTTTTTAGTATTTTGATTACTACATGCAGTAAGGTTTAAAAAACTTACAGAAAGCAGTACGAGAAAAAAATATTGTCGCATATTTTGTATTAGATTTAGATGGTATAGTTCAGGTTTAATTTAAAAACGATGTAAAATTTAATTTATAATTCTTTCAATTTTTGAGCAGCTTGTTCTGCGCTAATATCTCGCTGGGCTTCGCCAAACATTTCGTAACCTACCATAAATTTTTTAACCGTAGCCGAGCGCAACAAAGGTGGATAAAACGACAAATGAAAATGCCAACAACTATTATCTAAATTGTTAGTTGGTGCTTGGTGAATACCCATAGAGTAGGGGAAACTTACCTTAAACAATCGGTCAAATTTTTGAGTAACTTGTTGTATTATTTCCGCAAAAGCAAGCTGTTCTTCATTATTTAATTGAGCAATGTTTTCGTAATGTTTTAGTGGCGCAAGCATCACCTCATAAGGCCAAACTGCCCAAAAAGGGGTAAGCGCAACAAAGTGTTCATTACTACAAATTATTCTTTCGTTCAGCTCAACTTCTTGCAATAAATATTTTTGTAAGATGCTTTTTTTATGCTGTTGCCAGTAACTTCGTTGTTGGGTATCTTTTTTTAAAACCTCGTTAGGTAAACTACTTTGCGCCCATATTTGCCCGTGCGGATGCGGGTTGCTACAGCCCATTATTGCACCTTTGTTTTCAAAAATCTGTATGTAATTAATATAGTTAAGTTTACCAATTGAGGTGTATTCTTCGCTCCAAACTTTAATTACATTTGTTATCTCCTCCACGCTTAAATCTGGCAAAGTTTTATTATGTTGTTCAGAAAAACAGATCACTTTACAAAGCCCTTTTTCGGTTTTGGCTTTTAACAAACCTTGCTCGTATACTACCTCATTAGATTTGTCATTTAGCGCAGCAAAATCATTTTGAAAAACAAAAGTGCCTTTATAGTTTGGGTTTTTTGCACCGCCTGCTCTCTCGTTGTTTGGGCATAAATAACAATGGTCAACATAACTAGGCAATTCTTTTTTCGGTATCGCTTCTTGCTTACCTTGCCACGGGCGTTTGGTGCGGTGTGGCGATACCAAAACCCACTCACCAGTTAATGGGTTATACCTGCGATGTACTTCTTCTGTAAAATCAATATTCATTATATAAGCATTTGCTTTTATTCGTCAATTATGGTTGCACCTGCTCCAATTTTTACAATATAAGAGCTTAAATTTTTATTAAACGTTTTATAATAGGCTTCATTAGTTTGTTCAATAATTTTATCACTTTCATTTTTATGTATAATGTTTATAGTACAACCACCAAAACCGCCGCCCATCATACGGCTACCTAAAACATTTGGATTAGCCTTCAATTTATCTACCAAAAAATTTAACTCCTCGCAACTTACTTCATACAAATTACGCAAGCTGTTATGCGATTGGTACATTAACTCACCTACCTGATCAAAGTTTTTTTGCAGCAAGGCAGTTTTTGCATCTAATACCCGTTGGTTTTCTAAAACTACGTGTTGGCATTTATTAAAAATATCATTACCCAATTCCGCTTTATGTTTAACTAACAAATCATAACTTACCGCTCTTAACGATTTAATTTCAGGTTTAGTTTTTTGTAAAATGTTAATGCCATCTTCACAAGCTTTTCTTCTTAAATTATATTCCGAGCTGGCCAACTGATGACTTACATTTGTATTTAACAATACCAATTGAAAATCACCTAAATCAAAAGGCAAATATTGGTACGCTAACGATTTGCAATCTAACAACATCAAATGGTTTTGTTTTCCTTTAATGCTTGCAAACTGATCCATAATGCCGCACATGGTACCTGTAAAAGTATGCTCTGCTTTTTGGCAGATTTTAATTAATTGCCAATCATCTAAACTTAAATTAAACAGACTATTTAGAGCTTTCGCCACACAACATTCTAATGCTGCAGAAGAACTTAAACCAGCGCCTAATGGCACGTTACTTTCTATTTCAATTTTAAAAGGGCTCAATTTTGCACCTAACTGTTGCAATTGATTTATAACGCCCAACACATAATTTTCCCACCTGTTATGTAATGGTTTAATGTTGTTTAAATCAAACTCAAAAACGGAGTTGTCAAAAGTTTTGGAAGATAGTTTACATTTATCAACCTTACTTAATAAAGAAACCGAACAGGTAGTTTTTTTATCAATAGCTGCAGGCATTACAAAGCCATTGTTATAATCGGTATGTTCACCAATAAGGTTAATTCTACCGGGCGCAATGGCGGTAATTATTTTATTTTCTGTTGTCAATTTTTAAAAATTTGAATTGAATGTTTCGTAGCCAATCAGCCTTTCGTATTGTTGACCAAAAGGAAGGTAATATACTAATATTTGAAAGTTATTATTGGCTTCGTAAAATGATTGATTGTTACTCAAAGGAATTATCTGTTCAGTATCATCATCAATTAAATAATAAGTGTAGTTGTATAAACCTTGTTTTAATAAATAACTCCCTTCATATTGTTGCACATCATAATTATAAGTTAAACTATTTTGTTGGTTGCACATAAAATTGCAGAAGCCACCAGTTACGTAAACATTAGAATTTTCGAAAGGCGCATCGACAAAAAAACTAAAATTAACATTAACATAGTTGGCCTGCAACTCATCACTAAAAGTACTTAAAATATCTATGTAGTAACTACCGCCCAAATTGAAGTTGTTATAATTGCTGTTGTTTAAATTATCTGTTTTTAAAATGGCTCTTATCTGCTTGCCTTGTTGGTCAATCTTTTCCATTCTTTTACTTGCATATTTTATACTACTCAAATCAAAATAACGATAGCTTTCGGCTGGGTTTAAATTACCCTTGCGCACTTGATTAAAAGCCAACTCACCATTGCTAACAAAGTTGCAACTAAGTCCTTTTATGCTTTGCGATAATATATTGTTTTGTATGATATTCACTTTAAATTCTTGGTAAGGATTAGTGGTATTTATTCGCTTAGCATCTACCAAAAAATCAATAAAAAAATTGTTGAGCATAAATGCACTTGAGGTTCTTTTTACTTTAGCTATTGACTCAATTACATAAAAATGTTTTGTTATGATGGGTTGTGCTGTATTGCCGTTTTCGTAAACCAACAACAAATAATTGCCACTTTTGGTTAAGCTCATTTCATTATTAGGAAAGCTTAACTGGTAATGCGTGTAATTAATATTACTATTAAAAGCATATTGATAATTGAAAATGTCTGCTTCAGAAAAACCATCAATATATTCGTAAGGCTGCAAGTTGCTTGGTTGCCAATTATGGTTAAAGTGCAGTAAAGTATAGCTGTATCGCTGGTATCCTCCGTTTAAATCATCAAACAAAAGCTGTAATGTTTGGTTGCTGTTCAACTCAATTATAGGGTAAGCCAATGGCTTATTTGTTGGAAATAAGCGAACGGATTTAATGTTTTCTTCATACACATAATCGGTATAACGCACATAATTTTCCACTACATATTCATCTTGTGCAAATACAACACAACTACTGGAAAGCAGCGCAACAAAGCTCCTAAAAAAAATAAAAAATTGATAATTTAGTTTTGCCATATTTATTAAACAGGGCAAATTTAAGTTTAATTATGTTAGAATAATACAAAGCATCTAAAGCAAAAAATAATCAATCCATAAACTTTCCTTATTTTAGCCGCAACAACAAAAACTTACGTATTGATTACTCTGGATGAATTTATAATTCAGCGACAAAAAGATTTTCCGTTTGCAACAGGAGATTTGTCGGGTATTTTAAGAAATATATCGCTGGCTGCTAAAGTGGTAAACCGTGAGGTGAATAAAGCTGGCTTGGTTGAAATTTTGGGAGAAACCGAAGATGAAAACGTGCATGGAGAACAGGTAAAAAAACTAGACGATTACGCCAATAGACAGTTTATTGAGTCGCTAAGAATAAGTGGCTTATGTTGTGGTATTGCTTCTGAAGAAAATGAAGAGTTTTTGGCTTTCGAAAACAAAGATACCCAGCAGGCGCATTATGTGGTGGTTTTTGATCCTTTAGATGGTTCTAGCAACATCGATGTTAATGTTTCTATCGGTACTATCTTCTCAATTTACAGAAGAGTAAGTCCGCTTGGCGCATGTACGATTGATGATTTTTTGCAGAAAGGTAGCGAACAGGTAGCTGCCGGCTATGTAATTTATGGTTCTTCCACTATGTTGGTTTACACTACCAAAAATGGCTTAAATGGTTTTACTTTAGATCCTTCTATTGGCGAATTTTGTTTATCGCATCCTAACATTAAAATGCCCGATACTGGTAAATATTATAGCATTAACCAAGGCTATATGGCCAATTTTGGAAAAGGAGTTAGAGAGTTTGTAAAGTATTGCCAGCAAGAAGATGAAGACTCTGGCAGGCCTTATGGTTTGCGTTATATTGGTTCTATGGTGGCCGATGTACATCGCAACTTAATAACTGGTGGCATATTTATGTACCCAGCAACTAAAAGTAGGGCGAACGGAAAATTGCGATTGGTGTATGAATGCAACCCAATGGCTTTAATAGTAGAACAAGCTGGTGGTTTGGCTATAACAGGTAGTGAAGATGTGTTAGACTTACAACCTACCGACTTACATCAACGCTGTCCAATATTTATTGGTTCAACCAGTTTGGTAAACCAATCGCTTGCTTTTTTAATGAAGTTTGGAGCGGATTTTAAAGAGTAGGGCAATTTTTTTTAACAGAGCTACTTTAAGTATCTTTTTACATGCCTTGTATAACTATTAGGCATTTAAAAAGGCATTTAAAATTTACCGATGAAAACTGGAGCAAAATAGGTAAGCAAAAAAGTATTCTCATGTAAACATAATAACCCATTTAACTACCGCAAAGTTAATAAAATGAATAGCCCATTGATTACGAATTTTATAGCCAACGGCTATTGCTATTACCTAAAGGTAGTGAAAATATCTATTTGTACTATTTATAGTGGGATGCATAGGGATAGCTGTGGCTTAATTTTTTTTAATACTACTCATTTTAAGTTCAAAAAAACTTCCTTTTAGCGACGAAAGATAATTGCCATCATATTTTTAATGTAATTTAAATTATGTAGCCAAAAAAGTTCATGCACTAATTCCGTAATTTCAAAATGGTGAGCAATACTTTTATAGTTTTGTCGATATTTAAAGATTTGTAAGGTTTTCAAACTTGTCTCTAAGTTAGTATAAGAGGCCATTGAGCGTAAAAGTGAATAGAGTAACTATTATTTATGTAGAGAAAAACAAAAAAAGGCGAGAAATAACTCCTCGCCTTTTATAATTATCTTATCCTTTATAAAGGAGTGATTAAGTATTAGTATCCTGGGTTCTGCATTAATACATCAGCACCCAGCAAGTCAATTTCGTTTTGTGGTATGGGCAAGTACTCATTTTTGTTGGATGTAAAGGATGCACCAGAAAAGGGAGATCTTAATAGCATATCTTCGTATGCTAAGTAAGCGTTTAAAGTTTCTGCCGCAATATCCCATCTTACCAAATCATAAAAACGATGCCCTTCTCCGGATAGTTCTAATTTACGTTCCATCATTACTGCATTACGTGCCTCAGTAGCATCATCGAAAGACTCATACAGCTCAATATGATAATTTGCAGCCAAACTTCCATCATCGTTAGTAACAGGTGAGTTTTTAGCACGTTCTCGTACTTGATTTATTAATGCTCTTCCAGCATCTAAATTGCCCAGTTCAATTTCACATTCTGCTGCCATTAGCAAAACATCTGCATATCGTATAATATTATAGTTAACTGCGGTATAGCCGGGTGTCCAACTACTACCATCATTTTCAGTACCTGTACCAGCTTTGTAGTAAATAAACTTCTTTGGTGCATAAGGTCCACCATAGGGCTGATCTCTTACCCAAGATTTTCCTGGAAATATCCCCCAATCTAAATAAGGTATACCCCTTCTGCCCACAGAATGATCTAATCGTGGATCAATATTTCCGCTGTCAGGGATGAATTCGTCAGTACTTTCAATACCTAAATCATTTTTTATTTTGTAATCATCATTATTGTAAGAACCGTCTATTAATGGTAAACCCGAATCATTAGTTCTAAATGAATTAACTAATTCATTACTTGGTTGGAAGAAACCACAACAAGTACTAGGGCCGCCTTGTGGAAAGTTTAGCACCATACCAGGGTTGGCATTATTAACTGTACCAGTACCTGCTGCTGCTTGTGAAGCAAATACGGACTCCTTACTATTGTCGATAGTAGAACGGAAACAGTCTGCATAGTTATCTAATAAACCATAGGGTTCCCCTTTTGCAGTAGTTCCGTTTTGCATTACATCGTCAAAAACAACTTTAGCATCAGCATATTTACCTTGAAATAGTAAAGCTTTACCTAAATAAGCTCCGGCAGCCCATTTGTTGGCTCTGCCTGCATCTGTCATTGTGCCTGATAAATTATCATACGCATATTGAAAATCTGCTGTAATAGGTTCCCAAAGATCTAAATCGTTACCAACTTTTTCTACACCATCCCAATTTTCGTCAACATAAGGTACATCATTAAAATTCTTTTTTAAATCAAAGTAATAATGTCCTCTTAAAAATCGCGCTTCTGCTGTTACCCTGTTTTTTACATCTTCTGCTGCATCTTCTGCTAAAGCAACCAACTTTAATGTGTTATTTGCCCTTGCAATTCCTTCAAAAGTAGCACTATATTTTTCTAAAATTGACTCATTGTTTGTTTGGGCATTGTAAGTTTGAATTTCGTTTATTTGTGGTTGATCGCCTGCATTAGTTCCCTTATTAGCATCACCACCTAAAACGCTACCCCAAAACCAGTTGCTGGCATCTGCATAATAACCACCTCTGCCCAATAACATTGAGTAGGATGATATTAGAGCTAAATCTATACCTACTTCTGTAGCTAATATTTCAGAGCTTAAAGAACCTGTAGGATTAATCTCTAAAAATTCATCAGAACAAGAAGTGATACAAAAAATTGTGGTTACTACGATTAAAAATATATAGATTAATTTTTTCATTTCTGTTTTTTTTTAAAATTCAACATTTACACCAAATTGAAAACTTTTGGTTATTGGATAGTTACCCAAATCAACACCAAAATTGGTATCAGCGGCTCCACCAACACTTGGATCTAAACCACTATAACCACTTATTGTTAGCAAATTATTAGCACTAGCAAATAATCTCACCTTACTCATATTTGCTTTTTGAATAAAACTTGAAGGTAAGTTATAAGATAAGGTAATATTTTGCAGTCTAAAATAGGAACCATCTTCTACATAATAAGAGTTAGACTGACCAAGATTACTAAAATTTGATGAGTTATCATAAATAGGAATTTCTCCGGTTGGGTCTTCGAAAGTCCAAGAGTCTTTGATATTTTCACTTAATGCAGCACCTTTAAACAAAGCAAAATCTGTAAACCGTTTGGAAACGTTATAAATTTCGTTACCAATTGAAGCAAAAGTGTACATTTCAATTCCAAAATTTTTGTAGTCTAAATCAATAATAAGCCCACCAGTAAAATCTGGAACTGGGTTGCCGATAACAGTTCTATCTGCTATATCAATTTTACCGTCAGGCACACCTGTTAATTCACCGTTTTCATCCATACCATTTAAATCGGTAAATTTAAATCTTCCTGGTGCTGCACCATCTTGAAAAACAATAGCATCAATTTCTTCTTGTGTTAACTCAGGGTTAGCTGCAATTGCGGTATTTCTAACAGCTTCATTAGCAGCTACCACTTCTTCTTGACTTGCCCATAAACCTTCTACTTGTAAACCATAAAATGAAGAAATTGGATGGCCTACTTGATTTAGTATTGGAGTAATTCCTCTGTATTCTGCACTTCTGCCTGGTAAATTTTGAACATTTTCTGATAGTTCAACAATTTCATTATTTAAAAACCCTCCAGTAAAATTAAGTTCATATCTAAAATCATTTCGTTTTCCTTTGGTTACAACTGAAAAATCAAAGCCAGTATTTTTCATTTTGCCAACATTTACAAAAGGCGCAGTAGCATTTTGCCCATTCATAACGGTAATAGGTAAACGAAACAACAAATCTTCTGTATTTTTTTGCCATAATTCAACTCCAACATCTAACCTACCATTAAAAAATAGGGCATCTAAACCAATGTTTGAAGTAATTGCCTGTTCCCATTTTGCAAATGGATTACCAATTCTATCTCTAAAGAAACCTTGTGCCGCACTACTGTTAGAACCAGAAATATCATAACTGGACAAATCAAGATTGGTACCGTTAGAGTTAAATTGGTTATTAGGGTCAACCGGATTTGAGTTGCCCATAATACCATAACCAACTCTTAATTTTAAATCTTCTATAAAACTTACATTATTTAAAAATGCTTCATCGGAAAGCCGCCACGCTGCGGATATTGCAGGGAAAGTACCATAACGATTTTCTGAACCAAAACGCGATGAACCATCTCTTCTTACTACAGCAGAAATAATGTATTTATTGAAAATATCAAAATTTAATCTTCCAAAGTAGGATGCATAGTTAGAGCCATTTGTATGATAACCATTAGCCAATGCATTGTTTACTGTATTTAGCGTAACAAAATCTACATTTTGAGAAAATGGATCAATTCCTGAAGCTGACAGTGTTCGAAAGGATCCGATATTCAATGCTTCTTGACCAAGTAGCACATCGAAATCTGCAAAATTACCAACATTGAATTTGTAATTTAAAGTATTGGTTATTACCCAATTTCTACTCCAACCAGCATTTTCTCCAAAACCAAATGAGGTATTATTTTCCGCATTTTCGTATTGTCGACGGGTATAAGTTTTAGAATTAAAAGAAGTGTAGTTTCCTCCTAAACTTGTACGGAAGATAAGTTTGTCAAGTGGCTCCAATTCTAAAAATACATTACCAAATAGGCCTGTTGAAAAACCTCTGTCGTTTTTTGCGCCATCTAAAACAGCTACTGGGTTTGCTGGGTTATTAAAACCGGGCGCAGTAGTACCTGCCCAACCACCATACTCATCGTAAACTGGAATAATTGATGCCATTCGAGAAGCAGATAAAATAATATTTTCATCGTCTGATGAACCAGCTCCACCATTATCACCTAATAAAATACGTGCCGACCTGTGGGTTACCTGAAGGTTTTCTCCAATACGTAGCCAAGGCAATACATCAAATTCTGTATTAACTCTAAAGGCATTTCTGTTAAATTGTTGATGCAATAAAATCCCTTCCTGTTGTTGCATATTTAACCCTACATAATATTTAGCTTTTTCAGTACTACCTCTAAACCCTACATTGTGTCTGTGCATTAATGCATTTCTGGTTATAGCATCGTACCAATCGGTGCCTTCTTTATTAGCCTTTATTAATTGCATAAAATCGCCTAAATTAGGGTCAATATTATACATATTTTCTTGCCGATCTAAATTGAGGCTATCTTGTGGTAGTCGGATTCCTGATCTTTGATCTACATCTAATAGATAATCAGGTAATACTGGAGAGATGTCACTTTTAATTATATTACCTTCTTCATCTATAACTTCATCAACAAATTCTCCTAAGTCAGTAATAAAAACGGTTCCAAACTGGTCGTGGCTATACTGAAGTGTATCTACTATACCTGAAGTATCTGCAATACCAGCTTGAATAGCTTCATTACGGAAAGATTTCCAAGTCCACTCTGCTTGATCTTGAGGATTCATTATTGGAGTGCCTTCCCCTGGAGTAGTTATTCCAATCAGTCCATTATAAAATACTTTTAATGGTTGATTTTTTTTTGCCTTTTTTGTGGTGTAAACAATTACTCCACTAGCAGCTCGTGCACCATAAATTGATGCAGATGTAGCATCTTTTAATACGGTTATATTTTCTATGTCATCGGGTGCTAAAAATTCAATGTTGTTAGTTGGTACACCATCAACAACATATAGGGGTTCATTTGCACTCAATGAACCGTAACCTCTTACCCGCACCTGGCTGGTGGTACCTGGCTGTCCATTAGAAACTACTGTAACACCAGGTACCCTGCCTTGCAACTGTTGCTCTACATTGCCAGAAGGTACTGCTTGTACGGCCACAGCATCTAAAGTTGAAACAGAACCTGCTGTATTTCTTCTGGTATCAACCGAATAACCAGTTACTACTACTTGATCTAACACTAGGCCTTGTGTTAAGCGCACATCAAGATTACTTTTTTCGCCTACGTTAATTTCTTTTGAATCATAACCGAGGTAAGAAACTATAATTACATCACCTACACTTGTATTTAAAGTATATTTACCATCAATATCAGAAGTAGTGCCTGTTGCGGTTCCCTTAATTAAAATGCTGGCGCCAATTAAAGGCTCATCAGCTGTAGCATCGTACACAACACCGGTAATTTGAGCCAAACCAATGGTTGATGATGTTGTGAGGAGCAAAAATGCTATAAAACAGTTTTGTAAAGTTTTCTTCATAATTATGCTAGTTAAATTTAACAACATAAAAATAGTAAAATTTTTAACTATACAAACAGAATAAATAAAATATATCTGTATTAAGATAATACTAATTTAAAAGAAGCCTGATATTTTAAGTTTTTATTAGAACATTTATTTTGATAAAAAATAGTTTTTATCTTATTTTAAGGCCAAGCTTACAACTTCATCCATATCTTTTACAAAATGAAATTTTACTCCTTTTATAAATTCTGGATTTATTTCTTCCACATCTTTTTGGTTTTTATAGCATAAAATAACATTATTCATACCTGCCCTTTTTGCTGCCAATACTTTTTCTTTTATACCACCTACGGGCAATACTTTACCTCTTAATGTTATCTCACCCGTCATTGCATAATAAGGTTTTACTTTTTTATTAGTAAAAACGGAAGTTAATGCAGTTAACAGCGTAATACCAGCTGAAGGCCCATCTTTTGGTATTGCACCTTCTGGCACGTGTATATGTATATTCGTTTTTTCGAAGCGGTCGGCATCAATATTGTATTTTGAACAATTGGCCTTTAAATAAGTTAATGCGGTGGTGGCTGATTCTTTCATTACCTTACCTAAGTTACCAGTAAGGGTTAAGGTGCTTTTGCCTAAGCTTAAGCTACATTCAATAAACAGTATATCGCCCCCATTTACCGTCCAAGCCAAGCCTATTGCTACGCCGGGTGGGTTTTCTTGATGGTAAAGATCTTTATCAAACTTTATTTTTCCTAAAATATCTGGTAGGTTGTTTCCAGTTATTGCTGGGTTATATTCATCTTCTAATGCTATATTTTTAGCTACCCAACGCATTACGGAGGCAATTTCTCTATCTAAATTTCTTACACCAGACTCTCGTGTATATTCATCTATAATTTTGGCTAACACTTTTTTACTTAGCTTTATTTGATCGGCTTTTACACCGTGTGCCTTGCGCTGTTTTGGTACAAGATGTTTACTAGCTATTGCTGTTTTTTCTTCTAACGAATACCCGTTTAATCTTATTATTTCCATTCTATCGCGCAAAGCAGGTTGAATAGTATTTAAATTGTTGGCCGTAGCAATAAACATTACTTTGCTTAAATCGTATTCTAATTCTAAATAATTATCGTAAAATGTAGAATTTTGCTCCGGGTCTAAAACTTCCAACAATGCAGATGATGGATCGCCTCTAAAATCTTTGCCTACTTTATCTATTTCATCTAAAATAAAAACAGGGTTACTAGTTTTTACTTTTTTTATTGATTGAATAATTCGGCCAGGCATTGCACCTATGTAAGTTTTTCTATGGCCACGTATTTCACTTTCATCGTGCAAACCACCCAACGACATTCGTATATATTTTCTTTTTAATGCTCTGGCAATACTTCTACCTAAAGAAGTTTTACCAACACCTGGTGGGCCTACAAAACAAAGTATTGGAGATTTCATATCACCTTTTAACTTTAATACTGCTAAGTATTCAACAATACGATCTTTTATTTTTTCTAAACCGTAGTGATCTCTATCTAAAACCCTAATGGCATTTTGAAGATCAAAGTTATCTTTCGAAAAGGTATCCCAAGGCAAATCTAACAGCAACTCCAAATAATTCATAACTACCGAATACTCTGCAGCAGCGGGGTTTACCCTTCTAATTTTTGCAATTTCTTTATCAAAAGTTTCTGCAACTGTTTTCGACCATTTTTTTCCTCTCGAACGTTTAACCAATTCTTGAATTTCTTTATCAACAGGGTCACCACCTAACTCTTCTTGAATGGTTTTCATTTGTTGATGCAAAAAGTAATCACGCTGTTGTTTTTCAATATCGGTTTTTACCTTGCTTTGTATTTGATCTTTTAGCTGTATCATTTCAAGTTCGCTGCTCAAATGCTCAAATGTACTTTGGGCTCGTTCTTGAAGATTATTGAGTTCTAATATCTTTTGCTTGTCTGCCAATTCCGCATTTAGGTTAGATGCTATAAAGTGTATTAAGAAATTGGGACTATTAATATTTTTTAAAATAAGCTCTGCCTCAGGAGGAATATCGGGAGAAAGCTTAACAATTTGCATCGACATTTCTTTCAGCGAATCTACCAAGGCTTTAAATTTTTTTATATTTCCCTGTTCTTGATCTTCCAAAATTTTTACCGAAGCAGTAAAAATTGGATCGGTAGATAAAAAGGCATTCACCATCATTCTTTCTTTACCTTGAATGATTACAGTTGTAGTACCGTTTGGCATTTTTAGCAACTTTACAATTTTTGCTAAGGTGCCTATTTCATTTAAATCTCTTTCAGATGGTTCTTCAATTGAAGAGTCAATTTGGGATAAAACTCCAAGTATCTTATCTTTCTTATATGCTTTTTTTACCGATTTTAATGATTTTTCTCTACCAACCGTAATAGGAATGATTACACCGGGAAACAGCACCGTATTTCGTAATGGTAAAATAGGTAATTCTCCACTATATTTTTTTATTTTTTGGTCAGCTTCATCTTCCTCTAACGACATAATTGGTAAAAATTCCACATCATCTTCACTGCCTAATTTATATTTCATGCCATCAAATTTAAAAATTAAAATGTATTTACTTTTAAACAGAAGAGCTTCCAATAATTGTACCGTTTAATATTTTGCGCTTTTAGCGGAAAAAATGGCAGATTAAGTGCCTCGATGGCTGAAATTACCGCTCCAAAAAACTCATTTTAATTTTTTTAAGTTGAAATTTAATTAATTCACTAATACTTTTGGCATTATAATTGATTATTTATAATACAAGAGTAACAAAAGTTGGGCACTAAACTCTTAATTTAATTGCATATTTTAGTAAATTTTAGCTTTAGTAGCTTTTTTAGATTTAATATGCAATTTGGTGAAGGGTAATCTCTGAAATTAAAATTATTGGATTATTAAATTTATTACAAATAGCGGTACGGTATCAGATTGTCTAAACAGTCAATTTTGGAAGAAAAATTTTCTTTCGAATTTTATATTAGAAGAACGTTTATTTTTAAATAAAAATTTAATTCAGAAAAATAAAAAAAAATCACTTAAAACCAATAGTAGAATTAGTGATATAAATGAGTTCGAAAATCATAAAATTGGTTTACTAAAAAAACTCGTTAAATATTTGTGCCTTTTAGCAATAGTATCTGCAATATTAATTTCATCTTTCGAGTCATCGCAAAAAGCTATTATTTCACTTTCTTTTGTGCCAATTTTACTTTTAAGTAATTTTCTAATATATATTGGTAAAATAAAACTTGCTTTTACTTATTTTGTTTTTTCTCAATTGATAGCTATAAGTGCTATTATTTTTTTGGTACATCCACACTTTGGCCTAAATTATTATTATTTAATAATTCCTATTCTCGTTTATATTTTTTTTGAAGATAGACCATTTTTAAGAACAGTTACACTTGTGCTTTCCGTTGTATTATTTTTATCATCTCAATATATTTACTTAAATTACACCCCTATTATTGTTACAAAAAATACCACTTTAATTCAAAATTTAAATTTCGTATCATTTTTTGTAATTGCGTGTTTTTTACTGAGATTTTATATAACAGAAATAAACACATACAGAAATAAGATTGATGTAATTTTTAATGAATTAAATGCTAAAAACACAAATTTGCAAAATTTTAATAGGGTAGCAGCCCACGATTTAAAAGAACCGCTAAACACAATAATTGGTTTTGCTGGCTTAGTAGAAATGAGGTTGGCTAAAAGTAAAATCAAAAAAGATTTAGAAGTAGAAGCGCTGTTGCATATTAAAGATGCTTCAAATAGAATGAAACAATTACTAGATGATTTAACCGCTTACTCCTTATCTGAATATACAATAAAATATGAGGAAAAAGTTAATTTAAATGAAATTTTAATTGATGTGCAAAAAAACTTACACTCAGCTGTAAAAAAATCTAAGGCCAAGGTAACCGTTAAAAATTTGCCAATAATTTGTGCCAATAAAAATTTTCTGATTCAATTATTTCAAAACTTAATTGCTAATGCCATAAAATTTCAGCCGAAGTGCGTTAATAATAAAGTTAAGCAAATTCCTAAAATTGAAATTACAGGAATTACCAAAAATAACATTACAGAGATTTATGTAACAGATAATGGTATTGGTATTCCTAAAAATAAACTGCAAACTATTTTTGAACCATTTAGAAAATTAAACTCCAAAGTAAAATACGCCGGTACAGGTTTAGGGTTAACTACCTGCAAAAACATTATAAAGCAATTTGGTGGTAAAATTAGGGTAATGTCTGAATTGGGTAAGGGTACTACATTTATTATAAGCTTCCCTAATAGCCAATAATTCTATTTTGATAAGCAGGTACAAAAGGTAATTTGTTGGCTGTAGAAGTTAGGTTTATCGTATCGGTTAATGCGGTTGTAAAAGCAATTAGCTGCTCAATTTCTTTGGTAGATAAACCAAGACTATCTGACGCAAGTGTTTGATATGGAACCTTTAAACCCATACCTGCACCACCACCATTATTATAAAAAGTAAGCACTTCATTTAAAGTATGGTGCACACCATTATGCATATATGGGGCTGTTAAGGCAGCATTTCGTATAGTTGGGGTTTTAAACGATCGATAATAAATTTCCGAATCTTGTCGAACGTCACCACCTTTACTGCGGCCAGGATCATTATCTAAAACAGGTTTATTAAAATTATTTACCGATAAAATGCCTAATATTTCAGACTCAGTATTGGTGAAAGCTGGCGGAACAGTACCATTAAATACTGGCACAAAATGACAGGTGGCGCAAGCTGCTTTGCCCATAAATAAATTAAAACCAGCGTATACGGCTTCATCAATATGGTCAATTTGGTTGCGCATAAATTTGTCGAACTCGCTATTAAAACCACTTAAGCTACTTACATATTGGGTAAGTGCGTTGGTAATGGTAAAACGATTAATATTACTTTGGCTTTGAGGATAAGCAGCTTTAAAAAGTTGTTTATATTCTGTGCTACTTGTTAAGCGTTTTTTTAACTCAATGTAATTAATATTAAACTCGTCTTCATTATAAATAACGTGGTCAATTTGCAGCGCTAATTTAGAAGAACGCATATCATAAAAAAACTTGTTGGAATATATAACATTGATTAAAGTTGGCGTATTTCTATTAAATACATTTTTATTTTTTGTGTTGATGCTTTTTTCTTTACCATCGGTAAAAGCAAGCTTTGGTTGGTGGCAAGTTGCACAAGATTTATTTACGTTAAGCGATAATATAGGGTCGAAAAACAAGATTTTACCAAGCGTAATTTTTGCCTCCGATTTATCTGTAGGATGTATTTTGGAAAAAGGACTTTTGTTTAAAAAATTGTTATCAAAAATATTATCAGCATAATAATTTAGTGGAGAAATTTGATTATTTACCTCGGCAGTATGTTCAATGCCAGCGTTAATATGAAATTGTTTTATAGCTTTGTATAGTGGATTAATGTATTGCTTTATCAAAGGAACATAATCTACCTTTTCGTTGCCAATTTCGTGTTTAAGTGCGGCGTTAAATCCAGCTAACAAATCAAAAATTATTAGGTCTTTAGGCTTCATTATATCTTTAAAATTGCTCAAAATGTTTTTTAAAGATTGGTTAACCGAAATAGCATCTTGCAAAAAATTACCAGTACCAGGTGTATCAAAACCCGAAAGCCCTAAAGAAAGCGTTCTTACCAATTGTGAGCGGCAGGCTTCTAACAAATGTCTTTCTGTGCAATGTATGCCAAGTAATATTTTTTTAGTTTGATGTGTGTTTTTTACTAATTCACTAATTTGATTTTTTATGGCCGCAACAGCTAAGGTATCTGCTGCCATCAATTCATCAATAACTTGTAAACCTTTGGGTTGTAAAACAGTAACTTCGGGTACATTTGGTTCTAACTGAGGTAATGGCGCACCATTAAAATATAAGTTGTAATCATTTTCTACATAATAAGCTAAAAAGGGTTCAATGGTTTTAAAGGTATGCCTAAGGCGATAATATCTTTTTTCGATAGAAGATGTTTTATTGATAGTAATCGCTTCATTAAAATTGGATAGGCTTTGCTCAAATTCATTATAATTTTTTAAGAAGGTATGGTATACTTTTTCTGCTCTATTTTGATGGTTTCTTTGGGAAGAAGGACTCATCTCTATCCAAACAAAAAAAGCTAACGAAATTATTACATACAAACGCATCTTAAAATGAAATTATTCAATAATTAATTTGGCAGTTTTGTTATCAAGCGTTTTAATAAAGTAAATACCTGCTGTAAATTTAGATACATCAATTGAGTTTGTATTTCTGTAAACGCCAACTCGTTTTCCATTACCGTCATACAAGGCTACATCTAAACTTTTAGAGAAGGTTACTAAGCGATTAGCAGGGTTAGGATATATTTTCAAACTTGAAATAGCATCTGCTTCATACCATTCAACAGCCACTGGGTTTCCTCCATTTAGTAATTCATCAATACCGTTAATAGCTATGGTAAGCGAGTTATTGTACGGGTATGGGTTATATGCGTGCGGGTGTTGAGAGTTTAATAATAACGATTTGCCATCTTTTGTTTGAATAGCGCCAGTAACTTCTGCACCATAAGGTACAATGGCTAAGCGAATTAAATCACTAAGTTTGGGTTCTTCTATACTCAAATCTAAAGCAAACATTTCGCAGGTTCTTAAACTGCCATAGTTACCAAAACTACCAATTGGGGTTCTTCCGAAGGTGTCTCTATTTAAGTCTTCTTGTATAATTAAATAGCTATAACCATTGGCATTGGTGTAAATGCTTAAACCATCAGGGTTAGCCAAATGCGTTTGTGGGTAATTGTAAAGTTCTGCTTTTTCAGTCAAAACATCTGGCCCACCTTCTAAAAATACCGCAACTTCGTCAGTAGCAATATCGTACTTCATTATTCTGCCATAGTAATCAACATAGTCTCGGCTTTTCCAACCATCTTCTCCAAAGCCTTGCGCTGTTGCTCTTTTTATATGATGCGGAGCTACAACCGCACCAAGCGTATCTGCCCAAGTAAACTTGCCACCTGGGTTATCTCTACCTGTGGCCGAAAAGTAAACTGCTTCTGTAACTGGGTCGTAAGTAACCCACTCAATACGGTTATACATTGTAGCACCTGCTGCAGTTGCTAAGTTAAAATGGTTTAGCATATTTGCTAAGTTACTATTGTCAATTTCTACCCATTTTTCAATGGCATCGTGCTTGTAAACATACAACTTACCTTTATTAAAATCACCTGCTTCTTCCGCAACAAACTTGCTAAAATAAGCTGGAGTGTTATCAATGCCAAGAAATACTGTTTTGTTATCTGATAAAATAGTGCCACTTTCAAATGGTTGTCGGCCCCAATTATATTGCTTTCTAATAGCTTTGGCTTGTTTAGGGTTCACTTCTACCATCCAATTATAATTTTGGAAAGCTTTAATTTCGATACCATTATAATTAGGAAACGCCGTTTTCCTTAATTTGTAATTGGCGGTATCTCTAATACCTTTTCCATTATTATAAATTGCTACATTAGAATATCTAAACCATTCTTCGGCTGTCCAAATACGCCCATCAACTACCGAACAAATTCCGCCGCAGTTCATAGCAGTTCCACCAACAGTATTTACAAAATCTACATTAAAATATTTTCCGCTGCGTCCATCTTTTAAAGTTTGATCAACAACAACCAAAGTATCGCCACTTCTTTTTACTTTAAAAACAGTCATACCGCCACCATCACCAATAAGGTCATTTGCTTCAATACGTTCGTGGTTAACACTTACCCAACCCGCTCCCACTTCGTTTGGGTCTTCAGTAAAACCAATAAAATCGTTCCATTGTTTGGCAGGTGCCTGGCTGGCGGGGTTTTTATAAGTAGGTGTGGTTTGCACCATAGTTTCTCCGCCAATAAGTAAAATTTGACTTTTTACTGGGGTTTCTATTAAACGCACTTCGTTGAGGCCATACTCAGGCTCAATTGAAACGGGAAAATTTTGTGCAAATACAGTAAAACTAAAACTTATGAATATTGCTGTAGCAAAAGCATAGTTTTCTATCATAATAAAATTTGCAATAATTTAATAAGTAACGATTAAAAAATAAGTTCCATATTTAAACGCTGTTATTTTGTTAGAATATAGGGCAAAAAACAAAACATAATTATAAGCTTAAAGAGGCTTTTTACAGCCTTGCGGTTGCACAAAAAGGTGCAAGTGTAAAAAACAGTTATTGTTTATCCGCAACTATACAACCAAATATACGCTAGTTAAACTAATGTTGTTAAAACTAATTATTAAAATTAGTTTCAATATGGCTAAGCATTGGCATATTTTTGGTCTTACATATATACATTACTAATAATATCTTTTATGAAACAACTAATTTTTAACATACTATTATTCCTTTTTTTTACTGAAATTTTTTCAGCTCAATTGAATTACAAAATGATTTTGATGTAGAACTGAAAGCAGATTTTTTTGCAACTATAATTTTTTGCAATCCATAAATTTTTTTCTCATATTTATAAAAAGAGGAATCGTAGCTCGACGTAAAGTTGAGCTGAGATTTTTTTTGTAGATTGATTTCCTCTTTCCATAACCAATAAATCATAAAGGTAATATGTTAAATTTTTCGTATAAATAATAGATTTCTTACCTATTTATTTAAACACTACAATCAAGGTTTACCCCAACCCAGTTAGCAAATATTTAATAGTTGAAGGTTTGCAATTTGCCAAACAAGCAGCAATTAAATTGTACAATAGCACAGGCCAGTTGGTTTTTAATGAGAAGATTAACCACAACAAAATAAACCTTCATCATTTACAAAACGGCTATTACACTTATGCCATTTATAATAAGGAAGGTTTACTAAAAGCGGATAAGGTTTTAAAATGGTAGTTAATCTAACGTGCTAAACACTTTTTTTAATATACCGTTTACACGGGCTGCAGGGTCTTTTCTTATTTTCTTTTCTTCCACTTCAATTAATTTAAATAGGCCAGCGGTGGCTTGGTCGGTAGTGTATTGTGCTAAATCAACTTCAACTGGTTTTGCGCCAGGTATTTTATTGTAAAGGTTAGTCACCTTGCGCCAAGCATCGTTCAACTTTACTTTGTTTAAAGAAGTTTCAATGTCAGGCTTAAAAGCTGTTACTAATTTATTATAAGTTTTGCCTTTTAAATATTGAGTAGCTTCATTGTCCGCTCCTTTTAAAATGGAAAAACCATCTTGTATAGTAATATTTTTTACTGCGCTAATAAAAATTGGTTTTGCTTTGGCAGAAGCATCTTCGGCGGTGCGGTTTAATTTAACCACAAAATCGTTGACCACTTTTTCGCCAATTGGCCCCAAATTTTTAGTCAATACATCAGCTACTTTTTGCGCTTCTTTGGGTAAAGCAATTTTTATTAGCTCGTTTTTTAAAAAACCATCTGCTACGTTTACTTTTTTTACAGCGTTAGTAGCACCAAGTGATAAAGCTTCTTTTAGGCCAGCAATAACATCGGTATTGCTTAAACCATCTTCGCCTAAAACTTGTTCAACACCACCTATTACTTTGTCTACATCTATTTTTTGTAAAGCACTACAGCCTGCAAATGCAATAATGGTTACTCCTAAAAATAATATCTTAATATTGTTCATATTTTAAATTTTTGGTAAATATATGTTTTTGTAAACGCTTATAAGATGCTTTATACTTAATTTCGTTTAAAATGATAAGATCAACTTTTTCGGCAATAACTTTTATGTTTAATGGTAAATGATGTTTAATAAATTGTGTTGTTAACAAAAAATATCTTACTACTTTTACCTAAAATTATATTTGTACCATTTACTACGTCCTATTTTATTTTTGTTGCCAGCCGAAAAGGCGCATTATATTACCTTATGGTTATTTAAAAATGCTTTAAAGTTTCCAGTTATCCGTACTTTTTTACCTATCTACAAAAAAAATAAAAAAGTTGCGCCAATTGAAATAATGGGTATTTTGTTTAAAAACAGAATAGGTTTAGCAGCAGGTTTTGATAAAAATGCCGCTTACATTAACGAAATGGCACAATTGGGTTTCGGTTTTATTGAAGTAGGTACGGTAACTCCGCAACCGCAAATAGGCAATGCCAAACCACGGCTATTTAGGTTAAAAAAAGATGAGGCCTTAATAAACCGAATGGGTTTTAACAATGCTGGCTTAAATACAGTGCTTAATAATTTAAAAAAGGTAACTGCCGATATGGTTATTGGCGGTAACCTCGGTAAAAATAAAATTACCCCAAACGAAAATGCAGCAGATGATTATGTAAAAGGGTTTGAAGTGCTTTACCCTTATGTAGATTATTTTGTTGTAAATGTTAGCTCGCCTAATACGCCAGGTTTACGATCTTTACAAGAGAAAAAACCACTGCAACGCATCTTACATAAAATACAAATAGCAAATGAGCAAAAAAAATACCCAAAACCAGTTTTGCTTAAAATTTCACCCGATTTAAATGAGCACCAATTAAACGATATTATTGAAATTGTAAACGAAGAAAATATACCCGGTGTAATTGCTACCAACACCACCATAAGCCGTCAAAATTTAAATACAAATAATAAAATTGTTGAGCAAATTGGTAATGGTGGTTTAAGTGGGCAACCTGTTTTTGAAAGGGCAAACTCGGTATTGGCGCATCTAAAAAAACATTTAAATAATAAAATTTTAATTGGGGTAGGAGGCGTTGATTCGCCAACAACTGCTCAAAAAAAGTTTGACATTGGAGCTGATTTAGTTCAAATTTACAGCGGCTTGGTTTATTATGGCCCGCATTTAATAAAAGATATTTTAGAAAGTAATTAGAAATGAAAAAAGAAAGTATAAAATTAGAAATTGAGTTAGATGATAATAATATGCCTCATAAAATTAGTTGGGATGCTACCGACAAACCTGTTGCCGGGGCAGAAGAGTGTAAGGCATTTATGCTATCAATGTGGGATAAGACTCAAAAAAATACCTTTAGAATTGATTTGTGGACAAAAGAAATGCAGGTAGATGAAATGAATTTCTTTTTTTGTCAAACATTAGTTACTATGGCCGAAACCTTTAGCCGTGCTACTAATAATAAAGATGCTGGCAAAAAAGTGATCGATTTTGCTAACCAGTTGGCCCAAGAACTAAAATTAGACAAGTAAGAAAAAACATGACACAAAGCAAACATATTAGCTTTGTACAAATTTTGATATTATATTTGAAAAGATTAAAATTGCAATATATAATTTAAGTTCAAACACAAATGAAGCTATTACTCTGTATAACGTTTAACCTGTTCATTTTTTCTACCGTTTTTTGCCAGCAAAAATGTGGCACTATGGATGCATTAAATTACGGCCATCAAAATGAAGCATTTAAAAAAGAAACCTTACAAAATTTAAAAGACTATGTTGGTAATAACTACCGAAATAAAGTTAACCCTGGCGAAGTTTATACCATACCTTGTGTAGTACACGTAGTGTGGCGTGTTCAGTCAGAAAACATATCAGATCAATTTATTTATGATGGTTTGGCAGTGTTAAATGAAGATTTTAGAAAGTTAAATAAAATTGAAGAAGTTAAAAGCGAATTTCAAAGTTTGATTGCCGACTCGGAAATAGAATTTTGTTTGGCTAACGTTGATCCTAATGGTAACCCAACTACTGGTATAAACAGGGTAAAAACTTCCATTCGTAATTTAGCAGAAGATTATGGTGAAAATAAAATTAAATTTACAAACGATGGTGGCACAGATGCGTGGCCCACAGACCAATACTTAAATATTTGGGTTGGCAATATATCTACCGATGGATTGTTAGGTTATGCGCAATTTCCAAATTCTGGTTCCAGATTAACTGACGGAATTGTTTTAGATGATCGTTCTTTTGGCAGGGCAGGTGGTAACGATTCTATTGAAGATGACGGCACAACATCGCACGAAGTCGGCCATTGGTTAGGCTTGTTTCATATTTGGGGAGATGATGATGGTTGCGAGGAATATGGCCCTCCTGAATGTATTTGTGAAGGCTCAGATGGCATACAAGACACAAATAACTCAGGTGGTTCTGCCAGAGGTTGCCGAAAAGATTCCTACTCCTGCGATTCTCCAGATATGATTCAAAACTTTATGGACTATAGCAATTGTAGTGCTTTTTTTACACCAAATCAAGTAAATGTTATGCGTTCTAATTTACGGCCAGGTGGGTTTAGAGATGGTTTGTCACAATCGGGCAAATGTGCAGATTTAATACCCAATGATGTGGCTATAACAAAAATAAATTTCCCTGCTTTTGATGAAATTATTTGTACCCGAAATTTTAAACCCGCTATTACAATTGCCAACAACGGAACTGATACCTTAAAAAAAGTGATCTTTAAAGTGAAACTTAGTACTGGTGTTGAAGAAGAATATACTTGGGAAGGTGCATTGAACTTTGCCCAATATGAAAACATTGAATTAGGAGAGATGATTTCATCAGCGGGTTCAAAAAATATTGAAATTTCGGTAGTTTCAGTAAATGATGTTTTGGACGAAAACAAAACTAATCATACACTTAATAACGACTTTTATATTGAACCTCAAAGTGCAGATAATTTACCTTTGAATGAAGATTTTGAAAGCAATTGGCCCAACAATAATTGGTTTAATGCCAGTACCGATGATAACTTAGAATTTCTAATAACAGATGAGGTAACCCACTTTGGAGAAAATTGTTTGTTACTACAAAATTATAATAATGAGCTTGTTGGTGCTACTGATGAAATTATATCAAAAAATCTAAATATAGCATCTTACACAAATGCAAAATTGCGATTTTTTTATGCCTATACCAATATAGATGAAAATAGTATTGATGAGCTTGTAGTTTTACTTACGCCCGATTGTGGCGTACATTTCGATACTTTGTTTTATGCAAAAGGTAAAAACTTAGCAACCACTTCTGCACAAACCGATTATTTTAGTCCTGTAGCGAGTGAATGGGATAGGGTAGTAATTGATTTGGCGGAATATGAGAATTTGAAATTTGCCAATTTTCATTTTAAATTTATTAGCGGTTTAGGAAACAATTTTTATTTAGACGATATTAGTATTTTTGGCAAAGATGCTATAGTTGATGTTGTTAATTTTGAAAATGAAATACTAACAGTTTATCCTAATCCATTTGAAAATAATTTTATAATAGATTTACCCAAAAATGAAATTAAAAATACGCTTAGTAAAATAACAATATTTGATGCTGCTGGAAAAGTAGTTTATACAAAAGAACATTCTTTTAAAAATAATAGCTTAAATATAAACAGTATTCAAAGCAAAGGAATATATTATTTACACATTTCGGCAAATGAAAAACACTTCATAAATAAAATTATAAAACTATAAAATTACATTTTGAAATATTTTACATCAATTATTTTTATTATTCTATTCGTTTTTTCAAACAACGTTTTTGCAACAGAAAAATGTGGAACTATGCAGGCATTAGATCTTTTAGTAGAAGCCAATGCAGATGTATTAAACCAGTTAGAAAAAATTGAAAATTTCACTAAAAATAACACTATTACCAAAAAAAAAGAAAGAGAATTAATAACAATACCAGTAATATTTCATGTGGTTTATGCAACACCAAGTGAAAATATTTCTGAGGAAAAAATTAGGTCTCAGTTAGATGTTTTAAATGAAGATTTCAGAAAACTAAATCCTAATTTTGACCAAACTTTAGCTGTCTTTAAAGATCGTGCTGCCGATTTTGAAATTGAATTTTGTTTAGCGCAAACCGATCCAGATGGTTTACCAACTTCGGGCATCAATAGGGCTTTCACAGATTCTGCCACGTTTTCAATTAGTAATAGTGTAAAATTTACTGCTCTAAGTGGTGCAGATGCTTGGCCAGTAAACGATTATCTCAATTTTTGGGTTTGTGATTTAGAACCGGGTTTGTTAGGCTATGCACAGTTTCCTGGGTTAGATGAAGCTACTGATGGTGTAGTGGTTGATTATATACAAGTTGGTAGAGGTTTTACTAATGGAATAACAGGTCGCACTGCTACTCACGAAGTAGGGCATTGGTTAAATCTTAGGCATATTTGGGGCGATGGTGATTGCACGCAAGATGATTTAGTGGAAGATACACCACCTGCAGAAAGTGCACATTCTGGTTGCTCACTAAGTGCTAATAGCTGTTCTGCTGGCGAAAGTGAGCCAGATATGGTTCAAAACTATATGGACTACTCAGATGATGGTTGTTTAACACTTTTTACAGAAGGTCAAAAAGAAAGAGCAAGAGTTCTATTTGAAACAGGAGGTTCAAAATTTGCCTTAACAACTAGCACTAAATGCGCAGCACCTTTATTAGCTAATTTAGATGCACGTTTAATAGAAGTTATAGAACCACAAGACAATCAAAACTATTGTACTACATCAGTTGCACCAGTTATAAAATTTAGAAACTATGGTAATAATGAAATAACAACAGTAAAGACAGAAGTATATGTTGATGGAGAATTAGCTGCTACCTCATTGTGGACAGGAAATCTTTTAACTGGAGATTTTGGAGATTTTAAATTAGATGCATTTGATTTAACTGCAGGAAGGCACGAAATAAAACTTTTATTAGCAGGTGTAAACAGTCAAATAGATGAAAAACCAGAAGACAACGAGCTAACCTTAAATGTACAGGTTTTGGGTAAAGAAATTCCATTAGAGCAAGGTTTTGAGACAAATATTTTTCCACCAGATTTTTACAACTTAATTGATTTAGATGAAGACAATAAGGGCTTTCAGATAAACAACAATGTGGCAAAATCTGGTAATAGTTGCCTTTATATTAACTGTTTCGAATACGATACTCCAGGCAGTATTGACGATTTTGTTTTACCAATCATCAATTTAAAAAACTTTAAAAATACAAAACTTGAGTTTTACAATGCCTACGCACGTTACGACGCAACCGACTCCGACACTTTACAAATATTGGTATCAAAAGATTGTGGAGCTACCTTTACTTCAGCAATGAAAAGACAAGGTGCATTGCTAGCCTCAGAAGGCAACACCACTTCGGCATTTGTTCCTTCAGCACCAGATAAATGGAAACTTAGAACTGTTAACCTAAGTGAATTTGACGGAGCAGAAAATTTGATTGTGAAATTTAGATGCATTAACAGCCATGAGCAAAATTTATACATTGATGATATTGCAATAATTGGCGATGAAATTGTAGGCATTAATGAAAACACGGCCAATTTTGATGCTGTAGCGTATCCAAACCCAGCCACAAATAGAGTTCAACTAACAATTGATAATCTTAAAATTGGCACGTTTAGGTTAATTTCTATTGAAGGAAAAGTATTGGAAGAGCAAAAAATAATTCCAAACCAAAAACACTATGATATTAATTTAGAAAAATACAATAGTGGAACCTATTTTATTAGCCTACATAATAACAGCAACAGTAAAACAATTAAACTTTTCATTTTAAAATAGTTGGTAGCGTTCAAACGAATTCAATTAAATTATTGTTCTAATATTTTTCTGAACAAAAAGTTGATTATTTTGTTGAGAGCTTGTTAATAACTGAAACTAAATTACTTTCTTAAAGTATTCTTCGTAAAAAAAATAAAGATTTAAAGATTAGCTTACTATTTTTACCAGCATATTCTAATCTTTAAACTTTTTATATCTATTATGAAGTCTTTTAATACTTTGTTATTTCTTTGTTTACTATTAAGCTTTCCCTCTTTTTTCAGCTATGCGCAATGTCCAGCCTCTGCAAAAATAAACGAGTTTCATTACGATAACTCGGGTAGTGATGTAAACGAATTTGTAGAAATAGCTTTGCCAGCAGGAGCCGATCCTACTCAAGTTCAAGTAGATTTATACAATGGTTCTAATGGTACTACTTACGATGTTATAGTTTTAAGTAGTGCCGAATTTGTAAGTAGCGATGGCACATTAGATTATTACGTTTGGAATGTTGTTCCACAAAACGGTAATGATGGTATTGCAGTAAGTTGTTTAGATGGCACACAATACCAATTTATAACTTACGAAGGCGCATTTATGGCCACCGATGGCCCTTTTGCAGGTATAATGGGGGTTGATGTTGGTGTTGTTGAATCTAGTGCTACAACAGAAACCCAATCTATAATGTGCGATGGTACAGGTGTTTTCTTAACCAACTGTACTGCCGATGCAGGTACAGCAAACGATTTAACAACCTGTGGAAATACAGATATAATGGGTTGTACCGATGCTGCAGCTTGTAATTATAATATGAACGCAACAACCGATGATGGTAGTTGTTTTAATATAAATGATGCTTGTGATGATGGTAATGAAAGCACATCAGGCGATGTTTATATTGATTGCACTACCTGTGCGGGTACTTGCGCTTTAGGCAACACAGGCGATGCTTGTGATGATGGCGATGCCAATACAGAAAACGATGTAGTAACAGCAGCTTGTACATGTGCAGGCATACCAATTGGTGGAGGTACTTGTCCAGCCTCTGCAAAAATAAACGAGTTTCATTACGATAACGCAGGTAGCGATGTAAACGAATTTGTAGAAAT
>ENA-ORXT01000996-ORXT01000996.1-marine-metagenome-genome-assembly--contig:-NODE-996-length-40467-cov-27.686779_pt1 | contig 40467 bp, 35 predicted proteins | sample MGYA00237868_ERZ511482 | MGnify/ENA metagenome assembly ERZ511482 | reverse complement strand
TTCTCGAACGGGCAAAACCAATGCACGGCCGACAACCACGCCAAAACCAACACCGCCGGAAACACCGCCTGGCGCGAGCGCCAGCTGCCTGCACGAAGAAAGCCACAGCGCCGAGAAGCACCCCGCCGAGAAGCTGGCCCGCAACAAGAAACCGACGACGACCCAGACAGCGACCACCTCGCCACCGGATAGCGAGCACGCGCCTGGCGCGATGACCTTCAGATCCATTCTCACGCCGTGGGGCCGCCAGTTTGATGCTCTCGATCACGGCGACTGACCGCACCGTTGAGGATTCTGGAAGGCTCCGTCTTTCCCACTGCTGGGAGCAGGTAGACAGGTGACATGCCAGAGAACGACGCTATGACCGCAAACGAGTTACGAGACGACTTCGACCGCTGGTTCAAGAACCAGGTGGCTGAAGGCGACCTCCCTCCCATCCACGCGGCAACTGTTGTGGTTATGCGCGACACACCCCACGATGAAGAGGACGGAGTCGAGGTCCTGATGATGCGCAAGAACGCCGACATCACGTTCGGCGGAGCCTGGGTGTTTCCCGGCGGGAAGCTTGATGCTCAGGACTATGGATCAGGTGATGACCCGTACGCCGCCAGTTCCACCGCAGCGGTACGCGAAGCCAAGGAGGAGGGCGACATCGATCTTGACGCAGCAGACCTTGTCCGTTACTCGCATTGGATGCCGCCCAGGAGCGCCCCAAAGCGTTTCTCCACGTGGTTCTTCCTTGCCGGAACGAGCGTCGGCGACATCACCATTGACGACGGTGAAATCACCGACGCCGGTTGGGTCCGACCCGGCGCCATGCTCGATCGCCACACCGCCGGAGAGGTGGATCTCGCCCCACCAACCTGGATAACTCTGTGGGACCTCAACCGTCATGCCACGGTTGCGGATGCCCTTGAGGCCGCAGGTGCAGCCACTCCCGAGTTCTTCGTCACGCGGATCGGTCGTGCCGAAGAGGGCCCGGTTGCCATGTGGACGGGCGACGCTGGCTACGAAACCGCGGATCTCGCTGTCGATGGACCCCGCCACCGGCTCGCCATGCGCAATGATGGCTGGGTCTATGAGCGCACCACCTGAATCCACCCCCTCCGCCACAAGCGCAGAACGGGGTTTGACCGCCGCTGAAGTTGCCGAACGGGTGGCTGACGGCAGAGTCAATACCGCCCCACCGTCGGCGGTTCGCACCGTTCCCCAGATCATCGCCGCCAACGTGTTCACCACGGTCAACGGGATCATGATCATCCTGTTCGTCCTGATCATCGTGGCTGGCGCATACAAAGATGCGCTCTTCGTGGGTGTAGTGGTCTCCAACTCCGTCATCGGTGTGGTGCAGGAGATTCGAGCGAAGCGCGAGCTTGAGCGATTGGCTGTGCTCAGTGCTCCTCGGGCCCAGGTGATCCGTGACGGACGGTCTGAGGACATCGACGTGGAAGCAGTTGTGCAAGACGATGTCCTCGACATGGCTCCCGGCAACGAAATCGTTGTGGACGGCGAAGTCATCCATGCCGTTGGGCTCGAAGTCGATGAGTCTCTTCTCACCGGCGAGTCTGACGCGATCGTGAAAGGGCCCGGCGACGAAGTGATGTCCGGTGCCTTCGTGTCGTCAGGCAGCGGGCTCTTCCGAGCCACCAGGATCGGCGCTGACTCCTATGCGGCAACGTTGAGTGCCCAGGCCCGCGAGTTCTCACTTGTGAACTCTGAGCTGCGCTCCGGAATTGACTGGGTGCTTCGAGTTCTGACCTGGATCATCCCGCCCGCGTCGGCACTTTTGTTCTGGTCGCTGTTGCGAGCCGACGAAGGTTGGCGGGAGTCGCTGCGCGGCACTGTCGCTGCCGCAGTGGCCATGGTTCCTGACGGTCTCGTTCTCCTGACATCGCTTGCCTTCATGGCTGGGGTGGTTGCGCTCGCTCGTCGAGAGGCACTGGCGAAGGAACTGGCGACGGTGGAGTTGCTGGCACGCGTGGACGTGTTGTGTCTGGACAAGACCGGCACCATCACGACGGGTGAGATCTCGCTGGGTTCCATCGAACCGTGCACCGGGAACGACGCGGCCTGGGTCGCAGCTGCGCTTGGCGGTATGGGCGCGGCAGACCCGAAACCAAACCCGACGCTGCAGGCAATCATCGCCCACCACCCCGCTCCTGAATCAGGTTGGAATGCTGTGCACGTGGAGCCGTTCGCCTCTGCTCGCAAGTGGGCCGCGGTTGAGTTCGCCGACGAGGGACTCTTCTACTTTGGCGCTCCCGACATCCTGTTGTCCGACGGCGAAGACGACGTGCGCGACCTCGTGCGGCAACACAGCGAGGCTGGCACCCGAGTTCTGCTGCTGTCGCGCTCGGACGCATCGTTTCCCCGGGGCGACGATCCAAATCCTGCCCTGGCCGATGACCGCAATGCGGTGGCGCTCATCCTGCTGGAAGACACCATGCGGCCCGACGCACCAGAGATCTTTCGCTTCTTCCGCGACCAGGGCGTGACGCTGAAGGTCATCTCCGGCGACAACGCCGCAACCGTTGGCGCGGTTGCCGGCCGAGCCGGAGTGCCAAACGCAGATCGTCTCATCGACGCCCGTACCCTTCCCGACGACGATGCTGGCCTGGCAAAGGTCATGAGCGAGCAAACCGTCTTCGGCCGGGTCACGCCTCATCAGAAGCAGGCGATGGTTAAGGCGCTGCAGTCCCAGGGCCACACCGTCGCCATGACCGGCGACGGCGTCAACGACGTGCTCGCACTGAAGAACGCAGACATGGGCATTGCCATGGGTGCCGGCAGCGAAGCAAGCCGTTCGGTGGCCCAACTCGTGCTGCTCGACAACAAGTTCGCCACGCTCCCCCAGGTCCTCGCTGAAGGGCGCAAGGTCATCAACAACATCGAGCGAGTGGCCAACCTGTTCGTGGCGAAGGCCACCTATGCCGTGTTGATCACTGCGGTCATCGGGATCATGTCCGTTCCGTTCCCGTTCCTGCCCCGCCACCTCACTCTCATTGGCACGTTCAGCATCGGCCTACCTGGTCTGGCGCTCGCCCTCGCTCCGAATCAGAATCTGGTACGCCCCGGCTTTATCAAACGAGTGCTTGCGTTCTCCCTGCCCGTCGGCGCAATAGCTGGCATCGGCACGCTCATCATGTACGAGATTGCCCGCCGTACCGAAGGCGTGCTTCTGCCCGAGTCCCGGACCATCGCGACCATGACCCTGCTCGGTTTCGGGCTCATGATTCTTCTGATGGCAAGCCGACCGTTGAAGGCATGGAAGGTTGGGCTGGTTGGCGCGATGGTCGGGTTGTACGTGGTGATCTACACGCTGGACTTCACCCGCACCTACTTCGAGCTGGTTGACGTTCGAGCCGACCTCTGGCGACCGGCTGCACTCATCGTCGCCATCGGCGGCGCTGCGATCATCGCCCTCGTCAACCTTGTACCGGGCCTGCGCCCCGCGGCCCGAGCAGATATGGCCTAGACGCCCGTGTCCCAACAGGTCCTGAGTGCCACAAGTCCTGAACGCCACAAGTCCTGAAAGCCACAAGTCCTAAACGCCACGGTGCAGTCCCTCGGCGGCGATGGTCGCCCATTGCTCCGCTGATGCAAGCAGGTCCAGCAGAATGGCTGCGAGCTCGTCAGGTCGGTTCTCGGGGATCATGTGATTCGTCTCCACCTCATGAAAGCTCCAATTGTCCGAGGCCGACGCATGATCAGCGGCCTGCCAGAACGGAGAGTCCCGAGGCTCGTTCGCATCTGCGCTCGCCTTGATGAACGTGCGGCTGAAACTGTGCTCTTCAAGCGGCACGGACAGCCGAACCGGCTCGGTCAGGGTCGCAACCGGCTGATGCACACGCCGTGCTTCGCCCCAGGCCGTGGCCTCGGGCGTCTCCAGTTCCCGGGGAGTGGGCGGCACGCCCTCGTCTGTCGCCCGAGCGATGAACCCCGGTCCTCCAGCACCCAGGACATCAACCGCGCTCTGCCTGTCGTTCGGGACGAACGCGTCGAGGTAGACGAGGTGAGCGACCCGGTTGGCCATCGCGTTGAGCAGGCCGGTCACGACCATCCCGCCGTAACTGAACCCAAGCAGGACAATGTCGTGCAGGTCCTCGTAGTAGATCGTGTTGTGCACGTCCTGGATGTGCAGGCTGAGGTCCACACGGTCACCCCAGGCACGCAGATGCGAACGTTCACCGATCCCGGTGAGACTCGGTGTGAACACGTCGTGACCCTGGGCGCTCAGCAACGGCCGAAGCTTGCGGAATCCATACGAACCGCCAAACGCCCCATGAACCAGAACAATTGAAGCCATGCCAAACCCTAGGACCGTTCTCCCTCTGGTTGTAACGGTTCCTCTGAGGAAGAAGTCTTGGAACGGTTCCTCTGAGGAAGAAGTCTTGTAACGGTTCCTCTGAGGAAACAATCCGCTGCACGGTTGTAACGGTTCCTCTGAGGAAGAAGTCTTGCCTGCTCCGTGCTAGGAGCGACGACACGGCCCCGGAGGAAGACACCGCAAAACGGCGGACGCCCTGCCGCGGGAACGGTCAGGGCGTCGTGCATCGTGGGCCACTGGGGTGTTCCAGCGGCAAGTTCTTGTGAGACCTACAGGTCGGCGAGGGCGGCGTACTCGTCGCGCCGCTGGTTCTCGAGCTGTGAAACGAACGTGGCGTCATCGATGTCGCTTGTCATCGCATCCCAGTTTGGGAGGAAGTCGTCGATGGTGTCTGTCGGGTCATTGTGAAAGTGCATGATGTCTTCTCCACCCACTATTCAACGGGACCAACATGGTCGTTCCGTTACCACGTTGTGACGGACAGATGTCGATTGCGACCAGACGTTACAAACCGGCATGACAGCCGTCACACGGTGGGTAGAACTGCCCACCAAAGAGGTGAAACCTGAGCCTGGATCGTCAGCTCATCCAGTTGATTGACTGCAGTTCGGAGTAGGCATACAGGCCGTGGATGCCGCGGTCGCGACCGACGCCGCTCATCTTGAAACCGCCAAACGGCGCCTCCATATGGGGCTGGATGACGTTGAGGCCAACACTGCTGGACTCGACCTTTGTGGCCATTCGGTAGGCACGTGACGTATCCCCGGAGAAAATGTAGCTGTAGAGGCCATAGTTGCTGTTGTTGGCAATGTTTATGGCTTCTTCCTCGTCTGAATATTTCAGTACGACGACAACGGGACCAAAAGCTTCTTCCTGAACGACATGCATGTCCGGTGTGCAATCCGCCAACAACGTCGGCGCAACAAACCAACCCGGCAGGTCTGGGACGCTCGCCGCCAACGGTCATCGTCGCTCCGGCATCCACACCACTGCAGGCGAATGCCTCCGCAGCCCAGTCCCCGTCAACCAGCAGCTTCCACTCCCGATCCTCGTCAACACCAGGCATGGACGAATCTCTGTTCTGCGAGCCGGTCGCGCCGACTTGTTCGTCTACCTGTGTGGAGACGTTAACGTTGGACACTGTACGTGGACGACCGATACCAGTTTCCACGCACGCAACCAATCAACAGCGCAGCAAATTCAACAGCGCATCAAAAAAACACAGCAAAATAACAAGAACAACAGATCAACAGATCAACAGATCAACACCAGACAACCGTGCCGCAGGCACGAACGAACCCCTTCTTGGAGGAACCATGGACGACCGCACGCCAGTGATCGTGTCCACCGCCCGCACCCCAATCGGCCGAGCCAACAAAGGCTCACTGACCGAGGCCCGCCCCGATGACATGTCTGCGTTCATCATCGACGCAGTCCTCGACAAGGTGCCAAACGTTCCCCGTGACCAGGTTGAAGACGTCATCTGGGGCATCGGTCAGCCCGGCGGCGAGGGTGGCTACAACATCGGCCGGGTGGCCTCCCTGCTGGCAGGCCTTGAAGCGCCCGGCGTGACCGTCAACCGCTACTGCTCCTCTTCACTGCAGACCATCCGCATGGCCGCACACGCCATCGCAGCAGGCGAAGGCGACTGCTTCGTATCCGGCGGCGTCGAAACCGTCAGCCGCTACCAGTTCGGGGCCGCCGACACCGGCCCGCACAACGAGACCTTCAGCGATGCCGAAGCTCGCACCGCGAGCCGCACTGGCGAAGGGGCGCAAACCTGGTCCGCCCCCGAAGGCACACCCGACATCTACATCGCCATGGGCCAGACTGCGGAAAACGTTGCCCAGATGACCGGTATCTCCCGCGAACGCCAGGACGAGTTCGGCGTTGCATCCCAGAACCGGGCGGAGGCAGCCATGGAACGTGGTTTCTTCGAGCGCGAGATCACCCCGTACACCCTCCCCGACGGCACGGTTGTCTCAAAGGACGACGGCATCCGCCCTGGCACCACGCTTGAGAAAGTCTCCACTCTCAATCCCGTGTTCCGCCCCGACGGCACCATCACCGCCGGCAACGCCTGCCCCCTCAACGACGGCGCCGCAGCCGTTGTGGTCATGAGCGCCGGCCGGGCCAAGGAACTCGGTATCGAGCCAATGGCCCGCATCATTTCCAGTGGCGTCTCCTCCCTCAACCCCGAGATCATGGGTCTTGGCCCCATCGAAGCCATCCGCCAGGCCCTCGGCCGGGCCAAGATGGAAATATCCGATGTCGACCTGTTCGAGATCAACGAAGCATTCGCGGTGCAGGTCATCGGCTCTGCTGACGAACTTGGCATCCCCTTCGACAAGCTCAACGTCAACGGCGGTTCCATCGCTCTCGGCCACCCCTTCGGCATGACCGGAGCCCGCATCATGACCACCCTGCTCAACGGACTCGAAGACTCCGGCAAGAGCATCGGCGTGGAATCCATGTGTGTCGGCGGCGGACAGGGCATGGCAATGGTCGTTGAACGCCTCTGACACTCGTCACGCCGACCTGTGGATCAAATAAGAGAAGAGCCCGGGCCGAATGCCCGGGCTCTTCTCTTTGTACTTCTCACCCTTTGTACTTCTCACTCTGTTCCGGGCTGAACGGCGTGTTCGGACCCCAGAGAGGCTATTCCTCTTCGGCGGGAGCTTCTGCTTCGATGTCGGCGCCGAGCGCCTCGGCGGCCTTTTCCTTGGCCATGTCGATCTTGTCGCCGAACTTGCCGCCAGTCTTCTCGTCGACCATGTCTCCGGCCTTGTCGAGTGCGTCGCCGACCTTGTCGCCACCGGCCTTGCCTACCAGGTCCTTGGCCTTGTCAAAGATTCCCATGTGATTTCTCCTTCTTGGCCCGGACGGTTGTGATGCGGGCCCTCTGTAGTCAAGGCTAGGGATGGTTGGACTATTCCCGAAACTCCAAGGCAACGAAATCGAGCCGTTTCCGCAAGGAGACCCAACCCAAACTGGCGACAACGGGGATCGGCGCGGAGTTACCCAGATTCGATTTCACCGTGGGGTAGGGCCATGTGGTCCGAATGCAGAGGAAACACACCCTCGCTCAGGTGAGAATAGCGCAGCTGGATAGCCGCACCGGGACGGAGTCACTAGAGTCGGCTCCAGTCCCAAGACGAGCTATTGGAGCGCACATGTCCATCGATGTACCGGCGGGTCATCTGTACCTTGGCACCACTACTGACGGCGATGAACCTGTCATGTACGAGGCGTCGAACCTGACCACCCACGGCGTCATCGTCGGTATGACCGGATCCGGCAAGACCGGCCTCGGCGTCGTGCTTCTCGAAGAAGCACTGCTCTCCGGGGTTCCCACGCTGATCATCGACCCGAAAGGCGACATGGGCAACCTGCTTCTGTCGTTCCCGAACCTGCAGCCGACAGACTTCATGCCGTGGATCAGCGACTCCGAGGCCAACGGCGATGCCGCCACCGCCGCGTACGAGAAGTCCGAATTGTGGAAGAAGGGTCTGGAGCGTTCCGGCATCACACCTGATCGCATCAAGCGGATGCGCGACACGGCCGACTTCACGATCTACACCCCGGGCTCCACCGCTGGTGTGCCGCTCAACATCATCGGCTCGCTCAAGGCCCCGCCCGAAGGAACCGACCCGGAAACAACTCAGGACGAGATTGAAGGCTTCGTGTCTTCGCTCCTCGGCCTTGTCGGCGTGAAGAGCGATCCACTCGGCGGGCGCGAACACATCCTGTTGTCCAACATCATCAACCACGCCTGGGCAGCCGGCCACGACATGGATCTGGGCACGCTCATTGGCCAGGTGCAGTCGCCGCCCATGCGCAAGCTCGGCGTGATCGACCTCGACACGTTCTTCCCGCCGGGCGATCGCGTCAAGCTTGCAATGAAGCTCAATGGTCTGGCCGCTTCCCCCGCGTTCGCAAGCTGGACACAGGGTCCGGATCTCGACATGCAGAAGCTGCTGTTCGGTACCTCGGGTAAGCCGCAGGCCGCAGTTGTTTCCATCGCCCACCTCAGCGACGAGGAGCGCCAATTCGTGGTGACGCTCCTGCTGTCGAAGATGGTCACGTGGATGCGTTCCCAGCCCGGCACATCTGACCTGCGCGCTCTCGTCTACATGGACGAGGTCTTCGGCTATGTGCCGCCCACCGCCATGCCGCCGTCCAAGAAGCCGATCCTCACCATTCTCAAACAGGCCCGAGCCTTTGGCGTTGGTCTCGTGCTCTCCACGCAGAATCCCGTCGACATCGACTACAAGGCCATCTCCAACGCCGGGACATGGATGATCGGTCGTCTCCAAACCGAACGGGACCGCGCCCGTCTGCTCGATGGCATGTCGTCCTCGGACGGTTCCGTGGATACCGACGCCATCGGCGCCACCATCTCCGCGCTCGACAAGCGACAGTTTGTGCTGCACTCCACCAGGGCGCCGGCGCCGCAGGTGTTCGGCACTCGCTGGGCGATGTCGTATCTGCCTGGACCGCTCACCCGGGAACAGATCAGCACCCTGACACCAGACGACCTGCCAGCGGCGCAGGAAGCTGCGGCCGTGGCGGCGTCGAGCGGAGCGGCTGCTGCGGAGGCCCCCGCCGCCCTGGCCGACAACGAAAGCGCTGTGGCACCGCAAATTGCAGACAACGTTCGCGTGGCGTACCTCGACCCTGCCGTCCCGTACATGCGCGAGATCGGCGCCTCCCCCACCGGCACGAAGTTGGTGGCGGGCCTGGCTGTACGCGTCGAGATGCTCTTTGATGAGGCCAAGGCTGATCTTCGCCACGAAGTTGAATGGGAGGCCATCATCACGCCGCTCGATGGCCCGGTGGACCCGGACCATGCCATCACGGTTGACTACGACGACCGGGACCTGCGACCCGAAGCTCCCGACAACGTCGTCTACGTGCTGCCCGATGCGAAACTGCAGAACAAGACGTACTACACCGCGGCCCAGACCGCTATCAAAGATCACCTGTACCGCAACAACGAGCTTGAGATGTTCGCCAACAAGGATCTCAAGATCTACTCCCGCATCGGCGAGAACCGGGAGGACTTCGCCATGCGCTGCGCCACGGCAGCCGACGACTTGGCCGATGCCGACGCAGAGAAGCTTCGCAAAGTACTCGAGACCAAGGTGGAACGCATTCGCGACAACATCGCCAAGGCCGAAGACAAGATCCGTGAGCTTGAGTTCGATGCGGAAAGCCGGAAGAAGGATCAGCGAAACAGTCAGATCCTTGACATCGCCGGTGGCGTGCTCGGCGGTCTGCTCGGCGGTCGACGCAGCACCCGATCCATCACCTCCGGCATGCGCCGAAACTCCTCCAAGGGCCGCATGGCGGACAAAGCGGAGGAGCGCCTCAAGACCGCAGAGAATCGCTACGAAGAGTTGATGGACGATCAGGTCGAACTGGAAGACGCCCTGACCGATGACCTGATGGAGATCCAGATGGAATGGGCCGACAAAGCCAGGAACATCGACTCTCTGATCGTCGGCCTCGAAAAGACCGACATCGCCATCGATGACATCAAGTTGATCTGGATCCCCACCGACTGATCGTCACGCGATGTCAGACACACCGTTACAAGTTGCCGGGCACAGTATTCGCCCTTGACCACGACACCCAGCACCTAGCGTGACTGCGTGACCCAACAGCCTCTCGTCATCAAAGACCTCGCGAAGCACTTTGGTGACTTCGTTGCGGTCGACGGCATCACCTTCGACGTCAATCGTGGCGAAACATTCGGCGTGCTCGGACCGAATGGCGCTGGCAAGAGTTCGACGTTGAAGATGATTGGCACGGTCAGCTCACGCACCAGTGGGCACCTGTCTGTGTTCGGTCTGGACCCGGACCGCTACGGCAAAACGATCCGCACCCGTCTGGGTGTTGTCCCGCAGGAGGACATCTTCGACGAGGACCTCACGGCCGTAGAGAACATCGTCGTGTTTGCCCGGTACTTCGGCATCAGCCGCAAGGTCGCGCGAGAACGCGCTGCGCAGATGCTCGAATTCATGCAGCTCACGGAGAAGGCCGACGAGAAGATTCGGGCTCTCTCCGGAGGCATGAAGCGGCGGCTCACCATCGCTCGGGCAATGGTCAGCAATCCAGAGATGATCCTGCTTGACGAGCCAACCACCGGCTTGGACCCGCAGGCTCGACATCTGCTCTGGGATCGTCTGCGGAAGCTGAAGGAGCAGGGCGTCACCCTGGTTCTGACCACGCACTACATGGACGAGGCCGAACAGCTCAGCGACCGGCTCATCATCATGGACAATGGTCGGATCGCTGACGGTGGCTCCCCCGCTGAGCTGATCGAACGCCATGTGACCCGAGAGGTTCTTGAGCTCCGCATTCCAGATGGCGGTGAGGTCGCTGGGCTGGAACCAATTGCCGAAAGCAACGGTTGGCGGGTGGACACGCTGCCCGACCGGCACCTCGTATTCGCCGACAGTGGCGACGCCGCGCTGAGCCTGCTGCGTGACGGTGGCGTCCAACCGCATGGCACCTACGTGCGACGGTCAACGCTTGAGGACGTCTTCCTCGCTCTTACCGGCCGGACCCTGGAGGAGTGACTGCTGCGGTTGGTCACCTGTTCAGCCATCATGCGTCGAAGCTGCGCCACACGTGGTGGTCCGCGCTCGTCTCCGGGCTCGGTTCCCCCACCTTCTTCCTGCTGGCCATCGGTATCGGCCTGGGATCTCAGATAAGCGATGCCGATCAGGCCGGACTCGGCACAGAGACCTACCTCGCATTCATTGGACCCGGATTGCTGGCCACAAACGCCATGATGATTTCTGCCACGGAAGGCATGTGGCCCACGTTGGCCCTGCTGCAATGGCAAGGCGTCTACCGGGCGATCCTCACGACGCCAATGACCGCTGCTGAACTCGCCATTGGCCACACGCTGTGGATCGGCGTGCGAGCCACCGTCGCTGCCACGCTGTACCTCGTGGTCCTGGTTCTGTTCGGCGTGATCAACAGCTGGTTGGCGCTGTTCATCCCGTTCGCCGCGTTCCTTATTGGTGTCGCTCACGCGGCTCCGCTCGTTGGCGTCTCCGCGCACCTTCTGCAGGACGGCATCTACGCGATGGTCAACCGAGCGATCATCTTCCCCATGTTCATGTTCTCGGGTGCGTTTTTCCCGGTCAGCGACATGCCCACGGTGGCGGCCTGGGCTGCCCGACTGTTGCCGGTCTGGCATGGCGTGGAGCTGTGTCGCTCTTTGGCATTGGGCTCGGCCGACGCCAACGACCTCATCCACGTTGCCTACCTCCTCGCGTTCAGCGCGCTTGGCATGTGGTTCGCCGTGTTCCGATTCCGGAAGCACGTGACGCCATGACCACTCCAGCACCCACGACGATTGCGCCGGCACTTGGAGCCAGGTTCCTCCCGCTCCGGGTGTTGGAGCGCGAGGTGACTGTTTGGAGGAAGGTCTGGTACGTGATCTTCTCCGGCATCCTCGAGCCGCTGTTCTATCTGCTCGGCCTTGGCTTCGGTCTCGGTCGCCTGGTGGGCGACATCACCCTGGAGGGTCAGGCAGTCCCCTACCTCACCTTTGTTGCAGCCGGCCTCATGGCCTCATCGGCAATGAACGGTGCGGTCCTCGAATCCACCTTCAACTTCTTCCACAAATTGCGCTACCAGAAGCTCTTCGATCTGATGCTGCTCTCACCTCTTGAGATGAAGGATGTACTGACCGGACAGGTCCTGTGGGCTGCCGCTCGTTCCACCACCTACGGCGCTGCGTTCTTCGCTGTCGCTCTGGCCTTTGGCGCGATTGATTCGTGGTGGGCAGTCTTCTCCATACCGGCAGGACTGCTCGTGGCGATGGTGTTCGCCGCCATCGGCTCGTATGCCACCACGTTCGTCCGGGCCTGGCACGACTTCGATCTCATGCAGTTGTTCCTGCAGCCAATGTTCCTCTGCTCCACCGGATTCTTCCCGCTGTCCGTCTACCCGGACTGGGCGCACCCCATCGTGCAAGCCACTCCCCTGTACAACGGCGTCGCCCTCATCCGGGACCTGCACACGGGCCTGGTTGGGTGGCATGACGTTGGGCATGTGATCTATCTCGTGATCCTTGGCGTGCTGTTCGGCCGGCTCACAACACGCCGCATGAAGGAACTCTTCCACGCCTGAACAACTGCACCTGGACAGGAAGCGGCTAGAGCAGGAGCGTGCGGGCGAGGCCGGCAGTGGCGAGGGCGACCAGTAGCCACAGCACCACTCGGCGGAATCGATCAGGTGAGATGTTCGTGAACGTCCGGGAACCAACAGCGATTCCAACGGCAAGCAAGGGCAGCCCGATGAGCATCCGCCACACTTCCGTGCTCGTGACCTCGCCCTGGACCGCAAGCCAACCCACCGCCACCAGATCAGATCCGAAGAAGTAGGCGATGAGCGTCGCTCGTAGCTCTATGGGGGCAACGCTCATGAACGACATACCAAGCACTATCACCAGACCCGCTAGCGCGGTCGCTCCGTTGACCACGCCAGCCACAAGTCCAACCGCAAAGAACACACCCAGTGTGGGAGCGAGGTTCGAACTCCAGCCGAGCAACAGTCCAATAGCAAGAAGAAGCATCGCAACGAAGACGATCACTCGCAGGGTGTCGGGGTCCGCCGTCGAGAGAATCCACACCCCAATTGGGTTGCCGATGAAGGCAGCAGCCAAGAGCGCCCCGCAAGGCCCCCAGGCAATGTCCTTCCAGACACCCGGAGTCTGCAGCACGCTCGCCGTGATCTCGAAAATGACCGCCAACGCCACAGCCTGGGCCGGGTCGATGACAAAGGACAGGCCAGCGACGAGCACAGCCGAGAAACCGAACCCGGTCAGTCCTCGGATGTAAGCGGCAGCGAGCAACACCACCGCAGCGAGCGCAGTCTCTGCGCCAGTGAACGCCAGAAGGTCCAACAACGCTACGTTGACCTAGCCAACCGGCTCGTCGGACTCCGGCGGGTCCGTGGCGATGGACTCGGACCCATCCGGCTCGACGGTCTTTGACTGCGCTGCACCACTTGCAGCGTTCGAGAAGAGTGACGCCCGATTGAGCGGGTTGCAATCCATCGTCCCAGCCGCGATTGGATGCTGGCGGACCCAGGCCCCGTTCTCCACCCGCATCAGAACAAAGCAGGGCGAAGGGACACCTGCGGACGGGTTCGGCGGATTGAACACGTTGTAGATGCCGTTGGCAGTCCAGATGTCGATCGTTCCTGCGGCAGCCAGAACACCTTCACGTGTCAACACAGCAGGGTCATAGTCGGGTGTGCCTGCTCCGACCGCACGACCAACGGCCTCTTCAAAGAGCCGACCGGCGCTCCAGGCAGCCACACCCTGGGCCGACGGACGTGCGTCAGGCACGTTGCCTGCGAGAGCGAACAGGTAGCTCACCAGCTCTGGCGACTGCGAGGGTTCCGAGAACGGCAGGTGAGGTATCCAGGCGCTCACGCCTTCCGCGAGGCCACCACTCGACTCAAGAAAGTCGGTGCCGTAGCAATCAGCATTGCAGAGGATGAAGTCAAACGGCGGGCTGGAGGATTGGGTCTTTGCGCGAAGCAGATCAAGCAACGCGTCCGGATCCGCAGTCCAAACCAGTGATCGGGATTCGGCCTCCTCGAGGCCCGCGACAGCCTCGACGAAATCGTCATCCAACCCAATGAGCGGAGCGAAACCAAAGTTGTAGCCGAGACTGCCTGCTGCCTCCCGCATCCGTTCACTCTCGAGTCGCAGCCCAGACAGCGGTGATGCGAACGTCGCAGAATCTGCGAGGGCATCCGGGAACTCTTCGGCCATCCACGCCAGCGGTCCGGCTTGATAGAAGGGCTGCGGGTAGGGGTTGGACATGAACGTCACGGCCGAGTCTCGTCGCTCCGACATCAACGCATCTGCCGGAAAGTCGGGAAGGCTGCATGCATTGGAGACGAGCAGCTCCACGCCATCGCCATCCTGGATCGCCTTTGACCCGACCAGCGCGAATATGTCGTTGCTGCACGCCCACTCAACCGCATCGGCATGAAACAGAACTCGCGAATCTGAAAGCAACAGCTCGACGGTTCGGCCGGCAATACCGCCTTTGGAGTTCACCTCCGCCGCCCACGCCTGGGCTCCCTGCCACGCACCCAACGACAGATCGTCAGCTACGCCGGAGGAGTCAAGGTCTGCAATGACACCGAGCCGCATCGAAGTCTGGGTGAGGCCCGGAACGGGGATTGGAGTGGCGGTGGGGGCCAACGGAGCATCGTCCCCCAGAGTGGCGGAAGGGTCTGGAGTGGGCACGGGTGTCGGTGTGGGTGTCGGCAGTTCAGGTTCCGGAGTAACCGTGGGGGCGACGGTGGGCGGACCAGCCAGCGACGCCGCGCGAGGAAGCTCCGGGCTCTTGCACGCACCCAGTACAACCACCAGTGCGACGAATCCTATGACCAGCACCGACCGCAGAGCAGACGCGGAGTTTCTCAGCTCGGGACAGGTCACCGACCCACTCTAGAGTCCCGGACGAATACGTGGACGGCGGCTCAGCGATAAGTCGACCCAAATCGGTCGGCGTACGCCGCCCTATCGTTCGATGGTGGACAACGCCACTTTGCCGGTGCGTTGAATTTCGATGATTCCGTACGGCTTGAGGAGCGCCTCAAGTTCGTCCACCCGTTCAGGGCGTCCGGAGAAGGACACAATGACCTGTTGGTCATTTTGTTCGAGAGTGATGTGGTCGAACCCGGTGTTGCCAAGCGACAACTCGTCGCGTCGATCAAGCGGCACCGAAATCGTTGCGAGCATCAGCTCGCGTTCGACCGCAGCATCCCGATCGAGGGAGCGAATATCGAGCACGTTCACCAGCTTGTTGAGCTGCTTCACCATCTGTTCCAGAGGCGCCGACTCGACGTCGACAACCATGGTGATGCGGCTCACAGCCTCATCCTGGGTGGGGGCTACGGCCAGGGAATCAATATTGAATCCGCGACGAGAGAATAATCCCGTGACGCGGGCAAGGACACCGGCCTTGTTCTCAACGAGAACAACAAGAGTGTGGAAACGGTCGTGATGATGTTGACTCATGGGCTGACGCTCAGCTCTCTCGTTGCGAAGGGTGGACGACGAGGTCACTGTTGCCGACGCCGGCTGGGACCATCGGGTAGACATTTGCGGCCGGATCGGTCCGGAACTCGATGACAACAGGACGGTCATCGATCTCGTTTGCCCGCTCGATGGCCGGAACAATCTCTTCCTCGGACTCGACGCGAATGGCAACGCAGCCCATTGACTCAGCCATCATCTTGTAGTCCGGCACGACGGGGCCGAAGTGGGTCTCGCTGAACCGCTCGTCGTAGAACAACTCCTGCCACTGACGCACCATCCCGAGCCAGTTGTTGTTGAGCAGTGCAACCTTCACGGGAATGTTCTCAACAGCTGCCGTGATGAGTTCTGTGCAGGTCATCTGAAAGCAGCCGTCACCATCGATGGCCCAAACGTCTCGGTCCGGCATGCCGGCCTTGGCGCCAATTGCCGCAGGCACGGAGAAGCCCATGGTGCCGAGCCCGCCGGAGTTGATCCACGTGTAGGGATGATTGAACTCATAAATCTGGCTGGCAAGCATTTGGTGCTGGCCGACACCGGAGGCGATGATGGCATCCTCGGGCGTGTTGTTCGACAGCTGTTCGATGACCCGGTGCGGGCTCAGGCGCTTACCATTGCGGGTGGGTTCAATGACGATTGGGTGCTTCTCCTGCCATCCGCTGAGACCGGAGCGCCAGTCGGACCGGTCGGCCTGAGCTTCGAGACCACCGAGGTCCCTGATGGCGGCCGTCATCGCTTCAATCACTTTGCGGGCGTCACCCTGGATGCCAATCTCTGCGCGCCGCACCTTGTCGAGTTCAGCTGGGTCAATGTCGACATGGATGATGCGGGCATGCGGAGCGAACGCATCGAGCTTGCCGGTCACCCGGTCATCGAAACGCGCGCCGAGCGCAACAATGAGATCGGCTTCCTGCATGGCGTTGACCGCAGTGAAGTTGCCGTGCATGCCGGGCATTCCCAGGTTCAGCGGGTGTCGATCCGGGAAGCCACCGCGGTTCATAAGCGTGGTGATGACCGGGATCTCTGTCAGTTCAGCCAACTCCAGGAGTGCCTCAGCCGCACGAGCCTTGAGGATGCCTCCGCCGGTGTAGAGCACCGGGCGAACGGCTTCACTCATAAGACGGGCGGCCTTCTCGATGAGCCCTTCGTCAAGGGTGATCTCCGGGTTGTAGCCCGGGAGATCGTGACCGGTCGGGATGTAGTTCTCGAAGTAGGAGTTGGGGTCGTTCGGATTGATGATGTCTTTCGGCAGGTCAATCAGGACAGGGCCGGGACGACCGGTTGATGCAAGATGAAAGGCGTCGTGGACAACCTGAGGGATCTCAGCCGGGTCCTGCACCAGGAAGTTGTGCTTCGTGACCGGCATGGTGATGCCCGTGGTGTCACATTCCTGGAACGCATCGGTTCCAATGGCCGCACGGCTGACCTGTCCGGTGATGGCGACCATGGGGATGGAATCCATGTAGGCATCACAGAGCGGCGTGACGATATTCGTTGCCGCAGGCCCGGAGGTGACCATACATACACCGGGGCGTCCTGTGGCATGGGCGTAGCCCTCGGCCATGTGGCCTGCGCCCTGTTCATGACGGACGAGCACGTGCCGAATGGAAGAATCGATAAGCGGGTCATAAACCGGGAGGATGGCGCCTCCGGGCATGCCAAACACCACGTCCACGCCTTCACGTTCAAGACTGCGCAGGAGCGCATTCGCTCCGTCGATCTGGCCAGATGCTGCTTCTGGTTTGCTCATGGTGGTGAGTCCTTCGAAAAGTAAAGAAGCCTCCCATTCAGGGAGGCGGCGCACGTGCAGGGGTAAGGCGTGCGCTAGTTGGGTACTACTACAAGGTCGATTGGGCCTGACATGATGGGATAAGTATATGGCCTCGAAACCCACTCGCCAAGGCGAAGTCCACAATCGACTCCTCCAATCCCAGATTCAGCCTGCCGTCGCCCAGTTCGGGGTCTACCCCGGCTCGTTCAACCCACCAACGATTGCGCATCTCGCCATTGCCGAAGCTGCCCGTGCCGAGCATGGGCTCGACCGGGTGGATTTGGTCATTTCCCGGGAGGCGCTCGACAAGGAACATGTATCGGTGCCCTCTCTCGAAGAGCGCCTGGCCGTGGTTCAGGACTCGATCGCTGAACTGAACTGGTTGGGTGTTGTGCTGACCGACGATCAGCTGCTGGTTGACATCGCATCTGGCTACGACGTTCTGATCATGGGTGCGGACAAGTGGGCGCAGATCCAGCAGTTACGCTTCTATGAGTCCGAAGAGCACCGGCGCCAATCAATTGACGCACTGCCCACGCTCGCCATCGCCGCTCGCCCTCCCTTCGACGGTATTGCGCCGGACGCACTTCTTGTGGTGGACGAGGCCATGGTCGATGTCTCGTCCTCCGGAGCGCGTTCTGGCCGCCTCGACTGGATGACCCCCGCCGCCCGATCCTGGGCCGCAAAGCATGGCGGTTGGCCCAGCTGAGCGACCCGCGTGGAGTTTCGGTCATGATGAGGCCGTGTCCGCCAGTGTCCGACGCATTTGGGCCCGACCACGAGAGGCGTGTACCTTCACCGATCCGGGAGCGATGTTCAAGGCCTCTGCAGTCTCGCGCTCACTGCGCCCCTGGAGGTAACGCATGGTCAGTACTTCCTGTTGGCGGGCGGGAAGTGTGCGTATCGCCGAGTGCAGTTCTTTGGACTTCTCCGCCTGCAGGCAGGTCTCCTCGACCGACATCTGATGGTCCGGCCCAGCGATGGGGAGCGCATCGTGCAGCGCTCGGCGACGAGCCATTGTCCGGGCGTTGTTCACCGCCATGGAGCGCAGGTAGGCCACTTCACTTCCCGGGGCACAGCGCTCGTGCACGTCTCCAAAACGGACGAAGGCATCCTGAACGGCCTCTTCGGCCAGTCCCTCATTCCACACATGGCGCCGTGCGGCGCGGACGAGTCGCTGATAGTTGTCGACAAAGAGTCGGCTCGCAAGCTTCCAGCCGTCGCAGTGAGGCTCGACCTGATCAACGGCCTGTTGCTCACCGTCATTGTGCTCGCACGCCATGTGGGCGGTCGGGTGTTGCATCATCTTCATGCGATCACCATCGCAAGTGGCCGTTACCGGAACGTTACCGAGCGCTGTTCAAGCCGAGTCAGTCATGGGATTCACGCCACTCCGGAGTCGACAGTCCGTCGATGTACGCCGGGAGCCGAGCAACTGCGGTATCGATCTCGTTGCCCAGTACCGCATCAAGAGGTCCGCTCCACAGCCCACCGCTGTAGGACAGGTCGAGGCGGAGCTCGCTCGTGACGCCTTTCACGTCTTCAACCGTGGCATGCATGACCCAGTCAGCATGATCCCGGCCGTCCAACTCGCGCCGTTCAAAGCGCGCAAACGTCTCGCCGTCCGTGTCGGTCCGCTCAACCCGCAGACGCTTTGAACGGGCGAAGGGTCCAACCCTGGCCCGCAGCGTGACCAACCACACCGGTGCGTCGGTTGCATCACTGGATTCGGGGTCGGCCCCGGCCACCACGTCCAGCCAGGACGGGTACGTACCAAGGTCGGCGATCACGTCGTAGAGCCGTCCGGTTGTCGCCTGGGTCTGCACCACGATGGTCCGTTGCATTCCCGCAGAGTTACGCTGCATTCCTTCAGTATGGGCGCCCTACCATCAGAGTGTGCACTCCACCGTTGGCTCTTCCCTTGTCACAACGACCACCTCGCTCCCTGACCTGCAGGGTCTTGATCTCGTGGAGTTCGGAGCCCGCTCTGGATTGTTGTTCCGCCGACCCGGTCTCACGCTTGCCGGCCTGGGCGTTGCAACCACCATTACGCTCGAACGCCCAACAGGTGCCAAGGCTGCTCAGCAGGCACTTGCTGGGCTGCGCAGCACGAATGCACTGCCGGATCAGCCCGGCACCGGTCCCGTAGCGTTCGGAGCACTGGCGTTCGACCGAACCGAATCCGCCACGCTGATCGTGCCGGAGATCGTTCTGGGTCAAAATGATGACGGCGACGTGTGGCTCTCAATCACGGCCCACGGCGCCGCGAATCCAGCAGCCGTCCTGAGCAACATCCTCGTCGTTGCGCGCCGACCCATCGCCATACCGGATGAGAAATCGACATGGTCGCTGCGGTCCGCGATGACCGCGCAGAGGTGGAGAGACGAGGTGGTGGCCGTCGCCCGCGACCGCATCGCCAGTGGAGAGCTCAACAAGGCGGTCATGGCCCGCGAAGCGATCTTCGAATCCGCTGAGCCGATTGACCCGGCCCGCGTGGTCGTGGCCGTTGCTGACACGTTCGCGACCGCGAACGTCTTCAACATCAACGGGTTCGTGGGAGCAAGTCCCGAGCTCCTTGTCTCTCGTCTCGGTACCACTGTGCGGGCCCATCCGCTTGCGGGCACTGCGGCACGAAGCGATGATCCACACGCAGACGCTCACCTCGCCGCTGAACTGCTCGCATCAGGGAAGAACCGCAGCGAACACCAGATCACCATCGACTGGTTCCTGAACGAGCTGCTGCCGTTTTGCTCCTATGTTGATGCGGAACCCGAACCGTCCGTCATGTCTCTCGCCAACGTGCACCACCTCGGCACGCTTGTCGAAGGCGTTCTTTCCTCTCCCGCCGCGTCCGTGTTGGAGCTGGTCCAGGCCACCCATCCAACCCCGGCGGTTGGCGGGGACCCGCAGAGCACTGCCATCGACGTCATCAGTGAGGTCGAGCATGCTGAGCGGGGCCTGTACGCCGGCGCGACGGGTTGGGTGGATGGAGCGGGCAACGGAGCGTTCGCGGTGAACGTCCGATGCGCCCACATTCATGGCAATCGGGCGTCCGTGTTCTCCGGTGTCGGCGTGGTTGCCGAATCCGACCCGCAGGCCGAGTTGGAAGAAACCCGCGCCAAGTTTCAGGCAATGCTGCACCCGCTCCTGGCCCCATGGCCGGGAGCGGACGCTGCCATTTCAACGATCTGATTTCAACGATTCAGTGGTTCAACACCTGGGTGGTTCCACAAGGCCACAGCGAGGTCAGCCCAGGAGACCGGGAAGCTGCTCTGCGATCTCTTCTGGTGTGACCATTGGCGACCAGCGAGCGAGGACTTCGCCTGAGCTGTTAACCAGAAACTTCTCGAAGTTCCAGGTGATGTCACTGGTTTCGCCGTCGCCGGGCTGAGCTGCTTTGAGCATCTCGTAGAGCGGTGCCTGCGTCTCGCCGTTCACATCGATCTTTGCGAACATGGGGAAGTCAACATCGAACTTCGATGTCACAAATTCGCGAATCTCGGCCGCGCTGCCGGGTTCCTGATTACCGAATTGGTTGCAGGGGAAGCCCAGAACGTTGAGACCGTCAACCTCATGATGAAGCGCACGCAGACCTGCGTACTGAGGAGTGAGTCCTCAAGCGCTCGCAACGTTGACAATCAGGCAAGCCTGACCCTGAAACTGGTTGAAGCCAACGGCCTCGCCTTCCAGCGAATCCATCGTGAGTTCGAGAAATGTGCTCATGGCGCCAACCTATCGGAGCCATCCGCTGATCCGCAGGATCCGGGCAGGATCAGGTGATCGCTGCCGAGACCGCCTGCACAAGGCGATCATGCAGATCCACGTTCGTCTTTCGATCGGTCTGCGCGAGAACGATACGAAGGCCACGCGGCGCCAAATCAACCGCCGGTTCCGATGCGTCGCCCCACCGCTCGACAGTGATCCCATGCGCAGCAGCCAGTGCTGCGAGGTCGGTGCCGTGAGGCGTGCCGAACAGTTGTTCAAATCGAACGGTTGGAAGCGCATCAGCCTGAGGCAGGAACGAGAAGATGCCCCCACCGTCGTTGTCGACGACGACGATGGTCAGATCAAGATCCCGACGAGCGAGCGCTGTCAGAGACGAGGCGTCATGGAGAAATGCGACGTCACCGATGAGTAACGTGGTGGCCGGGCCTGTCAGGGCGATACCTGTAGCTGTGGCCACGACGCCGTCGATGCCATTGGCTCCGCGGTTCGAGAAGGCGCGAATAGCGGTTCGCGCGCCGCCGAACCATTCGACGTCACGCACCGGCATGGAGGATGACATCACGATCGCTCCCCCACGAGGCACCGACTCGAGCGTGGCCCGGGCAATCGCCGCATCGTTGACGGGCGACTCGGACAGAACCTGCGTGATCGCCGCGTCAGCGGCGCCATCAGCCGCAAGCCACGCTTCGGCCGTCCTTGCCGGGGTGAGTGTCGCAGGGAGCCGCTCCAACAACGCCATGGCCAACCCGGCTTCGGGCAGGATTGTGGTTGCAACATGTTCAGGGTCCGATGGGAAGCGCCCTGTCTGGGCAACCACGACATCTGCGCCACTCCCGGCAATCCACTGACTCAGCGCCTTGGACGACAGGATCTGCCCAAACCGGAGAATGACCTGCGGCGAATGTGCCGATGCAAATGACACGTCTCGCAGCAGGGCGTCAAAGTGATTTACCGACACGCCGCTGCGTCGACAGCCGGATCGGTGATCAGCCAGGATTGGCCACCCAAGATGACTGGCGAGCGCCACGACGCCGCCAGGATCGCTCGTACCTCCGCCGGCCACAATCACACCCTCGCGACCAACAAGGCGCCCGGCGAGACCATCAAGATCAGCCTGGGGAACGACCGGGGCAAGTCGATGCCACGGCCCGCCACCGGGGCGACCTTCCGGCAGCTCACCCGCAATGCCCACAAGCGGATCATCAAAGCTCACGTTGAGATGCACTGGTCCGGGCCACCCGGTTGCCCCCACAGCCGCGTTCCAAACCTGCGATGCGAGCGGGCGCCACGTGAGTGCATCCACTGCGGAAGGAACACCGGGCTCGACGAACGAGCGGACGACGTTACCGAACAGGTGCGTCTGGTCTATCACCTGCGGTGCGCCGACATTCCAGAGCTTCGGGGGACGATCCGCCGTCACCACAATCATCGGAACCGATGACAGGTCGGCTTCAACCACCGCTCCATGAAAGTGCGTGCCCGCGGTACCGCTACTGCACAGCACAACCGCCGGTCGTCCCGAGGCCAGACCGTGTCCCAATGCGGCGAATGACGCCGAGCGTTCGTCGTGAAAGATGTGCACCGCCAACGACTCCCGGGCGGTCAGTGCAAGCGCCACCGGAGTTGACCGGGAACCCGGAGCGATGAAGGCATCAGTCATCCCTGCGCGAATCCACTCATCAACCGTTGTGGCGCAGAACGTTGCCGCCGCAGTCTCAACGACGGGACCATTGAACGAAGAAGTCACTCCGCAAGGGAACCACGAATTTGTGCTCATCGGACAATCGTTCGCAACTTTGCGGCATTCTGGTGGAGTGAGCGACCCCCAATCACTCCGTGCCGCTGAGTCTCTGCATGTCGTTGAGCGCAAAGGCGACGCTTCACGCACTCTGGTTCTCGCCCACGGATTTACGCAGAACGCCAACTGTTGGGGGCTCCTGGATGACGCACTTGCTCCTGCAACCCGAAGACTCGTCGATCTTCCGGGGCACGGTCAGTCACAACACGACGATGTTTCGTTGCCAGAAGCTGCCGAACTCGTCGGTGCGGCCGGGGGCAGAGCCATCTATATCGGTTACAGCATGGGTGGCAGGATCGTCCTTCATCTTGCACTGCAACGACCCGAACTCGTGGAAGCGCTGATCCTGATTGGAGCGACCGCAGGTATCACGGACAGCCAGGCGCGCATCGATCGGCTCAACGACGACTGCGCGCTCGCCGAGTCGATGGAACAGCTGAGCACAGAGCAGTTCATTGACCAATGGTTGCAGCATCCGCTCTTTGCACGCCTCACTGACGAGCAGTCGTGTCGAGTGCAGCGCCTCAGCAATCGCATTGCAGGCCTGGCGGCCACCCTCGTCCATCGCGGTACCGGAGCCATGCGTCCGCTGCATGATGACCTCGCCACGCTCAACATCCCGGTCCTGATTCTCGCTGGCGCAGAGGATCCAAAGTTCGTCGACCTTGGGGCGGAGTTGAAAAACATGATCGGCACCAACGCCACCTGCATGCTGATCCCAGGCGCCGGTCACGCCTGCCATCTTGAAGCTCCGGCAGCGACGGCCGAAGTGATCAACAACTGGTTGTCGTCGCTCTAGCCTTCAGGCCAGCTCATCCCAGATCGGGCCAGCGCAGACCGATCCGATCCGAAACATCGGCCGACTCCAGCGTGTACCGGTCAAGCGCCGACAGATCCGGCGCAGGCGAAACCCCCGGGTCCGCTGGCACGGCGATGGTGCCGTCTTCCATCGTCACGTCCGCCCAGGGATCGTCGGCCAGCCATCGACGCGCAGGCGACACATCGCCAGTGAGTGTAATGCCGGGCATGGCCGCAAGAGCAACAAGTGCGTGACGACCAAGGCCGCATTCCAGCATCCCACCGGGTGTTGCTTCAACACCGTTTTCCGCGCACCATCGGACGATGTCAGCTGCCTGCTTGAGACCACCGACACGGGGCGCCTTGACGGCAACTCCAGAGAGCGCTCCGGCATTGAACAGCTTCTGAGCGTCAGCCAGGCACCCAACCGATTCGTCCGCAACCACGGCTGTGTCGGTGGAGCGGAGACGACGGACAAGTTCGGTGGGCGAGGCTACGTCTATTGGTGCGAACGGCTGCTCGATTGAACGAACCTGCTGCGCCAGCTTTGTCAGATGGGCGAGATGCTCCGGCGCGAACGAGCCGTTTGCATCAACATGGACCTCAATGTTCGGTGCGGCCGCGCGGACCACGGCAATCGCCTCGAAATCATGACCGGGTTGGATCTTGACCTTGATGCGCGAGAAGCCAGCCTCACCGAGGGCAGCGGCGCGCTCTGCCAGCACCTCGAGGGGAGCGAAGCCGAGCGCTGCTCCGGCGGACACGCGGCTCGCGGCATCTGGACCGCCCAACCAACGCGCAGCGGAAAGACCCTTCGCCTTCAGCTGTAGGTGGGCGACCGCTGTGGTCCATGCCGCCCACAACATCGGCTGCGCTGACAGATCGCTGTCGTCACGCGTGAGTGCGACGAAGGCTCCCCGAGCGAACTCGGAAGTGTATGTCGGGCGATTCAACGCACTGCACTCCCCCCAACCAACGCCCTCAGATGTTTCCACCCGCAGGACCACAAGCTCACGATCTTGCGGTGGCACTGCGTCGTGGGCGGCGGACAATTCTTCGCGCACGGGCAACGAGATGAGACGTGCCTCAACACTGCGGTCGGGAACACCGCGGTCAGGAACACTGCGGTCGGGAACACCGCGGTCAGGAACACCGCGGTCAGGAACACCGCGTTTGGTCGACTCGATCGACTCTGGCCTACCCGGCATCAGAGCGCAGCTCGTTTGATCTTGCCCAGGGCGGTGCGAGGAAGCACCGGCACAATCTCAATGGCCTTCGGGGCACAGAAGGCGGGCAACTGTTCCTTCACCATTGCCCGTAGAGCTTCGAGGTCCGGAGCAGTAGCTGTGTCTCTGAGCTCCAGGACCGCAGTGACCTGTTGACCCCATTCCGCACTGGGGCGGCCAACGACTGCCGCCGCGAGAATTCCGGGGTGGCGAACAAGAATCTCTTCAACCGGCGTCGGCCAAACGTTCTCGCCCCCAGTAATGATCATGTCGCCGCTTCGCCCTGCGACCCGCAGCACGCCGCGGGTGATGGAGCCGATGTCACCGGTGGGTAGCCAACCGTCACTCGTCAGCGGGTTTCGACCGTCTCGGTAGCACCGCAGCAGCGTTGGGCTGCGCAGTTCAATCTGAGCGTCGGGGTCGATGCGCACCTCCACACCGGGCAACGGCAGGCCGTCGTACACAACTCCGCCACCCGTCTCAGTCAGGCCGTACGTTGCGGTGGAGTTGGCTGGTCGGTCCCTGGGAATCGCTGAACCGCCGAGGAGGATGTGGCGGAACCTGCTGACGTCAACTCGATCCAGCACCGTTGGCACGAGCGATACGAGCGTGGAGTCCGAAGCTGCGACCGCCGCAGCGTCAAACCCCGGTAGCACCTCGACCGGAGTGCGGTTGCGGCGAGCTCGCAGCACGACCCCAAGTCCGCCAATGTGCGCGAGTGGCAGGCAGGCCAGCCAGCGATCTGCTGCCGGTTCGACCGAAAGGAACTCGTTGACCGCGTCGGCGTGGGCGTCAAGTGCGGCATGGGTGAGGACCACGCCCTTCGGTGCGCCGGTCGTCCCGCTTGTGGCCAGGACGAGGGCGTCTCCAGACTCCACGGGTTCGCCCACGCGCATCTGTGTGAGAAGCGCTGATCTTGCCTGAGCTGGCAGCCGCTGATCCACCGGGAGCGCTGCGTCACCGTTGGCCCAGATGCGGTCGAGTGCACGCAGAAACTCCGCGCCTCCGGACCGATCGAGGGCCACAAGGTTTCCCATATCCTGAACCTAACGCCGAACCGCAGCTACTCAACTGTCCCTGCCCGCCTGACCGCGTTAGTATCGTCAAACCACTCAGGGGGAGAATTTCAGAATGGGCCACGTCAACTTTGCGGGTGTCGAAAAGACCTACGAAAACGGTTTCAGTGCGGTAAAGGACCTGAACCTCGAAATCAACGAGGGCGAGTTCCTCGTCATGGTTGGACCGTCGGGTTGCGGCAAGTCCACCACGCTGCGCATGATCGCCGGATTGGAAGAAATCAGCGGCGGCACCATCTCCATCCATGACCGGGTGATCAACGATCTGCCGCCCAAGGACCGCGATATCGCCATGGTGTTCCAGAACTATGCGCTTTACCCGCATATGACGGTGGGTGAGAACATTGGCTTTGCCCTGAAGCTGCAGAAGCTCCCGAAGTCTGAGATCAAAGAACGAGTTGGAAACGCTGCCCGCATTCTCGAACTCGGCGAACTCCTCGATCGCAAGCCCGCACAACTTTCGGGTGGACAGCGTCAGCGCGTTGCCATGGGTCGGGCCATCGTGCGACGCCCACAGGTGTTCCTGCTCGATGAGCCTCTCTCCAACCTCGACGCAAAGCTCCGTGTGCAGATGCGGGCAGAGATCACCGAATTGCAGCGTGAGGTTGGCGTAACCACCTTCTACGTGACACACGATCAGATCGAGGCCATGACCATGGCCGACCGAGTTGCCGTCATCAACCGTGGCGTGCTCCAGCAGGTTGCCGCCCCACAGACGCTTTTCGACGAGCCCGAGAACCTGTTCGTTGCGGCGTTCATCGGCTCGCCCTCAATGAACCTCATGGAGGCCGTAGTCACTGCGGGCGCCGGAGAAGAACTCACGCTCCAGGCCGGATCAAACTCGATGACGGTGCCCGCCTCGGTGTTGGCCAACCGGCCCCGGCTGCGTGAGTACTTCGATCGTCCGGTTGTCCTCGGCCTTCGACCCAAGGACTTCGAAGACGCAGCCATCGAGCCGGGACAGCAGAATATCACCGCCCAGATCACCAATGTGGAGGCTCTCGGCTACGAGAAGATCGCCTACCTGGAGATGGACGCCAAGCCCGTGGTCTCCGAAGACGCACTGGATCTCGAAGAGGACGGCATGGTCGAAGACTTCATGAACCGCACCACCACCCAGATCTCGGCCCGCTTCGACCCAACCTCACAGGTCCGCTCCGGCGACACCATACAGGTCGCCGTCAACGTCGAAAATGCCCACTTCTTCGACCTGGACACCGGCCAGGCCATTCGCACCTGAGGCGGTTGTCGCCCCTCGCGGGATCGCCGCGAGCGTTCGCACGCAGCGGCGACGCTCCTGGACAATTCGCGCTGACGTGGGTCCGGATGCTGGCCTGTCGACGGCCGGGTCAGCCCTTTATGGAGCCGGCCAGGAGGCCGCGGACGAAGTAGCGCTGGAGGGAGAAGAAGACCACAAGGGGGAAGAAGGCCTGGATAAATGCGCCCGCGGGCAGCAGGTGTTCGTTGCGTCCGAAGTCTCCGGCAAGGTTGGCGATGAAGACGGTGGTTGGGAGGTCGACCGAGTTGCCGCCGCTCAGCATGGTCAGGGCGATGAGGTAGTCGTTCCAGGTCCACAGAAACTGGAATATGGCGAACGCTGCAAGAGCAGGCACAGACAGCGGGAGTACAAGACGCCAGAAGATGGTGAAGTGTCCTGCGCCGTCGAGGCGGGCCGACTCGAAAACCTCCTTTGGCAGCTCAGTGATGTAGTTGTGAAGCAGAAAGATGGAAAACGGCATGGCAAAGCCGGTATGCGTCAGCCAGACCGCTATCGCTCCTCGTGTGTTGAGTGCCAACTCGGGTAGAAGCGTGATGGTGCGCTCCGTGAATGGGATGGTGAGGTGCGCTCCGCCGACGTAGGTTTGGAGCAGCGGGATGAGTGCAACCTGAAGCGGCACGGCCAGCAGCGACACCGTGACAATGAACATCAACTCTCGGCCCTTGAAGTCAATCCAGGCAAAGCCGTACGCGGCGAATGCTGCGAACGCGATGGGGATGATGGTCGCCGGGATGGCGATGGCGAAGGAACTGATGATGGAATCCACCAGATTGTTCGCTCCGTCCTCCGTAAGGACGGTCTCGTAATTTTCAAGTGTGAGTTTGCCCGGGTTGGCGAATACCTCCCAGAATCCAGCGCCGCGCTGGTCGCTGCGGTTGCGAAAAGCGTTCACGAAGAGACTGAAGCTGGGAAACGTCCAGATGACGACCAGGATCCAGAGCGCCCACGACGGGATATCGGACAGGCGCCTGTAAATGCGCTTGGCCAGACCCGGCGGCGGACTGTCAGGTGTTGCCGTTGCTACGGACTCATTTGACGCTGTGGAACGATCGAGAAGACTCATCAGTTCACCCGACCTTTCTGCATCTGTCGAACGTTGTAGATGATCACCGGCAGCACGCTGATCAAAATGAACACGGCGATGGTTGAGCCAAGCGTGAAGTTGCCGAAGCTGAACGACACTTCGAAGAAATCATTTGCCAAGACGTTGGTGCCAAAGTTTCCTCCGGTGGACACCTTGACGATGTCGAACACCTTCATGACGAGCACGGCAAGCGTGGTGGTGACAACACCAATCGTGGGAAGGATCTGCGGGAGTACAACCTGGAAGAAGCTCTGTGACTCTGTGGCCCCGTCCACCTCAGCGGCCTCAGTAAGTTCCGGCGGGACCGCCTTGATGGCGGCGGCGAGCAACACCATGGCGAATCCGGTTTGGGCCCAGATCAGAATGACCATGAGAAACACGTTGTTGAAGGGTGGCTCCTGCAGGAATACGACGGTCTCCGGAAGCCGTTCGCCGTTGAGGAATCGGAAGCCGCCAAGGCTGCGACGCACAAGCTCGACGAACAAATAGCCAACGCAAATGAGTCCGCCAACATGAGCGCCAAACAGAGCCCCTCGACGGGCTCGGTTCGCTCCCGTCCAGACCAACGCTCCCATGGCACACGCAAGCAGCACCAGGACAATGATTCGGGGGGCCCCGGAGTGGCTCAGGTCTCCAAGCTTCACCCAGAGAGCGTTGAGCACACCAGTCTGAGGCTTGGTCTCTGCTCGGGGCTGGTACTGGAGTCGCCAAACGATGGATGCGCCAACGAAAGAGACCGCCATCGGCATAAAGATCAGTGACTTGGCAATGGTCTCGAACCGCCCGGCCCGCTCCGCCAGCACGGCGATGGCCAGACCCAGGACGACGGTCACCGTGGTCACCGTCACCACCCACCACAGGTTGTTGAAGAACGTTCCCCGCAGAACCGCAAACGCGGCGAAAGCGAGAAGCAACATTCCGAAGGAGAACGTCGCAACGGACGTCTCGGTGCCTGCGACGGAGACCGTGCCATTGCGTCGGGTTCCGCTGAAGATACTGAGGACCACACCAGTGACGATCAGGGCAAGCGCAACCCAGAACAGCTGCGACGTGAAGATATTGCTGAAGTCCGAAACGTCAAACGAGTCGCTGTCGTTGCGTAGCTCCCGGTAATTGTCGAATCCAATGAAGGCATCCGTGTCCGAGTTGAACCCACTGAAGGTTTCACCTTCAAAGGTGTTGCTCTGCGAGCCTCGGCTCAGGAAGGACAAGAAGATGGTTCGCAGCGTGGGAATCACCAGAGCAGCAGAAAGGAAAAGAACCGCCGGGCCAAGGAACACCGCGGCGTGGGATCGATGCTCAAAGGACGCGAGTCGACCGCCGTCTGGAGGTGGGGACCAGCTGAGACGGGCGCCAAGCAGTGCGAGAGGAACCACGGCGGCGATCACGCCGTCTGTCTCTGAACCGACGAAGGGGGCACGAAGCCAAACGGCCAAGACCCAGCCCACAGCCGCTCCAACCAGCGCGCTGGGGACAAGGAGGTTGAGACCTTCACCGCTGGCGCGGAATCTTTCACTCGCAGCCCGCAGTCCAATGGCTACGGCAACGCCGATCAGAACCCAGAGCACGATGGACCCGATGTTGAGGGCGGGGCGCTGCCACAGGAGAAGGTGGGTGCCGATAAACCAGCCCGAAACCACACCCAGGGCCGCTCCAATTCCGAGACGAACGATCTGGTTGGGCACCTTACGAACCAGATACATGCCGGCGCCCCACACCAATGCCCCGAAGATCGGCCATTCAACGTGTCCAATGAAGCCGGAACCGCCGCCATAGATAATGGGGTCCGGGTCGGCCACCAGGGCGGTTACGGACAGGTTGCCACGCAGAATCGCAAAGAAGATCGCGGCAACTGCTGCTGCGCCGACGGCACTGAAAGCTGCCCAGTCTTTGCGAGCAAGCCCAACCAACAGGTTGAGTCCTATCCAGACAACTGCGATCAGACCAATAGTCGCCGCGACTGTAAATGCGGTGCTTGCAAGACGGTCGAACGCTTCCGGATTGAGCCAGGCCAGCACGGCCAGAACCGGAATGGCGACTGCGGCGACTCCAGAGGCAAGCTTCTCTCTGATGGTGGACTCGCGACCCACAACGCGCAGGGCGAGAAACAATCCGCCGCCCACGATGACTGCGCCGAGAGCTGCCCACTGCAGCCGTCCGAAGATCGCACCGTTATAGAAATCGGTGAGACCCGGCCGGGCCACCGCGAAAATGAAGCCTGCGACTGCGCCGAAAACGACGGGCACCAAAGCCTGCTTGCGAACCATTCCTGCCGCTCCCCTCTGAGGCGGTTCTCATCCGAACGTTCGCCCGGAGGCGGCCAACAAGCCACGCCTCCGACAATGTTCGCTCAACGACGAGATTCGGCCAAAACGAGGCAGCGGGGGCAGATCGAAGGACCTGCCCCCGCTCGCTCGTTCGTATAACGTTCACTCCTCGCCAGGATCATGATCCGGGTCGACAAGCGGCACTGCTCACCGGTGGGCGGGCAGCGAGTGGTTTACTCGGTGGGCCAGGCAGCGTCGATGGCTGCTGCGCCTTCGTCAACACTGACTTCGCCGTTCACCATTGCGGTGGCCTGCGTCCAGAACTCGCCGGCGCCGACATCGGCGGGCATGAGGTCTGAGCCGTCGAAACGGAAGACTTCAGCGTCCTGCAGGAGTTGCACGAAGGATGCACCGAGCGGAGTCCATAGGGACTTGTCAGCGTTCAGGTTCGCGGTGTTGAAGCCGGAGACGCCGCCGTCCTTGGCTTCGCGCTGAGCGGTCTGACGAGCGTTGGCGTATTCGGCAGATCCGACGTAGTCCATGACAGCCCACGTTGCGTCACGGTCGTTGAATGCACCGGTCAGATTTCCTCCACCCATCACTGGGGAGCCAACACCGTCAATTGACGGGAAGTAGAAGACGTTGATGTCGTCGGAGTCGCCTTCGTAGAAGTTTGCGAAGAACGATGCCTGGCGAACCATGGCGCAGTCGTCATTTTCCAGGCCTTCGGCCGGGTCAGATGCGAAGTGGGTGGAGGCAATGGAGCCACCGCCTGCGAACACGGCGCCTTCACGGTTCCAGAGTTCGAGGATCTCTTCCATAACCTGCTTGACCTCGGGGCTGTCGAACTTGAGGTCGTTGCTGACCCAGTCGTCGTAGGCGTCGGGGCCGTGGTAGCGGAGCATGAGGTCTTCAGTCCAGTCGGTGAAGACCCAGCCGGTTGCCTGGCCGGATTCGATACCGACACACCATGGTGTGAAGCCGTCGGCGATCATGGTGTCGGTGAGGTCGCGGAGGCCGTCCCAGGTGTCGGGGTACTCGTAGCCCTGCGCCTCGAAGAACGACGGCTTGTGCCAGACGATGGACTTGAGGTCGTTCTTCAATGGCACGCCGTAGTAGGCACCATCGACGAGACCGAAGCTCATCTGGGCATCGGACCAGTTGGCCGAAACGGAGTCGAACACGTCCCCGGGCAGCTCGTTTACGAGACCCTCGCGGGCAAAGTCGGCGAGCTTTCCTGGCTGCGGGAAGATGGAAAGATCTGGCGGGTTACCTGCAGCAAGCTGCACGTTGATCTCGGCTTCCCAGTCGGCGGAGCCGGTGTAGATGACATCCATGCCGGTTGCCTCTTCAAACGGGATCATTGCCGTTTCGATGGCGTTCCACTCTTCGGCGGAGCGCTCGGGACCGGTGATGCGAACGATCTCGCCTTCAAATTCACGAGCTTCGACCATGGACTCAGCTGCGGCAGCTTCAGCTGCGGCAGCACCTTCAGCTTCACCCTCGGCGCGAGCTGCTTCGATTGCAGCAGCGGCCTCGGCCTGTGCTTCTTCTCGAGCAGCATTTGCGGCATCTTCAGCCGCTGCTGCTGACGATGCTTCGGCGTCGGCCCGGGCTGCGTCGGCGGCGGCGTCGGCCTGCGCCTTTGCTTCCTCGGCGGTGACACCCGCGGTTACTGTTTCGGCGGTACCGCTGCCACACGCTGCTGCGAGCATTGCCATTGCCAAAAGCAAGGCAAGAACCCGTGTCATTTTCTTAACCATATCCCCCTCCAAGAGGTCTGTGAAAACGTTTACATTTTACGGCGAGACCTTAGATCACGCCTGTTGGTATTACAACTCAAACGACATTAGCCCGATTGGTCGTCGTGCGCGGAACCAGGGTCAGCGCCGCGGTGTGCTCGGTTGGACCATCACTTCCCTCCATCTCCTCAAGAAGCAAATCAACGGCGCAGGCACCGTTGCGCACCACCTCCTGACGAACCGTGGTCAGACCAAGGGGTTCGGCCATCTCATGATCGTCGAACCCGATGACAGAGAAGTCCTCGGGCACGCCAAAGCCCAGCTGCATGGCTCGCGAGATCAAGCCAACAGCCATCTCGTCGGAGCCACAGAAAATGGCGGACGGCATCTGATCCCCCATCGCGTGAATCTCATCGAAGGCCATGCGCCCGCCTTCCACGGAGTATCTGCCTTCGAGGTCCGCCCACAGTTCCAGCCCCGCGTGCTCAAGTGCGGCGCACGCGCCGGTCTTGCGGGGCAGGTCAGCATTGACAGGTCGGATGGCAGGAGCGGCTCCACCGACGAATGCAATTCGCTCATGCCCGAGCTCAATGAGATGTTGTGCGGCGAGGCGACCGCCCTCGTGGTTGTCGATGGCGAGCGAAGTAATGCCGTCGATTCGCTCCCCGGTCACGACGATGGGCACGTCGATTGCATCGAGCAGGAACTCACGGCCTTCTTCCTCAAGGAAGAAGTCAATGAGCAGCAGCCCGTCGACGCGTCGTCCTGCCAGGCGGCTGGCGAGATTCACATGTGAGTCGCTGTCGCGGGAAATACCCAGCACGAGAAGGTCAAGTCCCTGCGTAGCGAGCGCTGTCTCGACGCCCACGATGGTCTGCCCGACGTACCAGGCTCCGAAGTCGGGAGCTGCCACGGCGATGATGTTCGTCCGGCCGGAAGCCAGACTCGAGGCGCGTGAGTCGGCAGAGTACGCAAGATCATGCGCGGCCTCAAGAACGCGGGTCCGAGTGGCAGCGGACACATTCGGCAACTGACGCAGTGCTCTGCTGACCGTCGCCACTGAGACGCCAGCCCGCTCCGCCACATCATTGATCGTGCTTCGTGCCATGCGTCGTCGTGCCCCTGCCTTTCGATTCAACTGTCCTGAGCGACGAGGATGACAGACTGCTCCGGCGCCACAGTCAACGCTGCCCCGTCGAGTCCGACAGCAGCGTTGCTGGACGCGAAGGCCAACGTCCATCCGCCCACCGCATCGGGCAGCGTTACCTCGTATTCCTGAGTGGACAGGTTGGCCACGGTGAAGGTGGACCCGCGTCGCACGACGGCGACCGAAGCAGGAGCCTCGTGTGACTCGAACGCAGCGCTGCAGAGATCCGGGTTCGCCTTTCGAATCTGCAGCAGCTCGCGATAGCGATGAACCGGGGCCGACGGTTCAGCTCGCTGAAAGGCAACGGTGATCTCCTCCGGCATGTCCTCGCTGGCAATCCACGCCGGTGTGCCAGCGGAGCTGAATCCGTTGCCCGGGGATGCATCCCATGGCATGGGGGTTCGGGCCACGTCGCGAGATTCGCCACCGGTCTCGTTGTTCAGCGCAGCAATCGGATCTTCTCGCTTGTCCGGGTCGACAACGCCGTCGGGCATTCCAAGTTCCTCGCCGTAATACAGGAACGGAACGCCACCGAGTGCCATTGTCAGTGTGGTCACAGCGAGAGAGCGGTCAAGACCAATATCGAGATTGCCGCCGACGTCACGACTGAAGCGGCTGACCGGCCTGGGGTTGTCGTGGTTGGAGATCGCCCAGGACATCCCGTGCGGTTCCATGGTGGCCAGCGTCAGCAGTTCGCTCACCAGCTTCTGAGGTTCCCAGGGCATCCACCCGGGCTTGAGGAAGAACGTGAGGTCGAGCGCTTCGGGTCCCACGTAGCGGGTGAGTCGTTCGTGGTCTGTGACACCGCTCTCGGCCAGCAGGGTTGCGTCGTACTCAGATGCGACGGCCTGCCAACGTTTGAATATGTCGGTGTTGCCGTCCTGGTCCATATCGAAGACATGGTCATAGGAAGAGAAGATCTCCAAAGGTCCAGCGCCGGGAGCTGGCGTTTCGCGCTGCGGGTTGTCTGCGAAACTCGGATGCTTCAACAGACCGTGTGCAACGTCGATCCGGAATCCGTCAACACCGCGTTCAAACCAGAAGCGGTAGATGTCGTCGAACTCCTGGAGCACGCGTTCGTTACGCCAGTTCAGATCGGGCTGTTGCTTGACGAACAGATGGCACCAGTACTGACCTGAGGCCTCGTCCAGCGTCCACGCTGGTCCTCCGAAGTGACTGATCCAGTTGTTGGGCGGACCGCCATCGGGAGCTGGGTCCCTGAACAGATACATGTCACGTTCCGGCGATGACGGGTCAACAAGAGCCTTCTGAAACCATACGTGGTCCCAGGACGTGTGATTCGGGACGATGTCCATGATCAGTTTCATGCCGAGTTCATGAGCTCGTTCCACAAGCGTTTCGACATCGGCAACGCTGCCGTGCTCCGCACGAACGGCGCGATAGTCAGCCACGTCATAGCCGTGGTCGTGGTCCGGTGACGGGTAGATCGGCGTCAGCCAGATGATGTCGATGCCGAGCCATGCGAGATAGTCGAGGTGGTTGGTGATGCCGGCCAGGTCGCCGAAACCGTCACCGGTGCTGTCTGCGTAGGACCGCGCATAGATTTCGTACCCAACTGCGCCCTGCAACCATGAACGGCCGAACGGTTCGGGCTGTCCGTGCTGTTCCACTGCGTCTGCCATCTCGGCATCCCCCTGGTTCCGCCCCGATCTCGGCGCGTCATGAAAACGTTTGCAGCGCACGATGCCACAGCCTTGTCCAGCACGCAACCCACGCACACGGTGTCAGACACAGCGTTACAAGCCGCCAAGCCCACGCACACGGTGTCAGACACAGCGTTACAAGCAGCCAAGCCATGCGGAGAACGCAATGAGCAGCGCGACGTCAGCGAGCCCGGGCTGGAACCCGGGGAACCTCCGCCGCCTCAGGTTCGGTGAGACGCACCGATCGACCCCTTGAATGATCAGCCAGCGCCTGACCAATGATCTTCAGCAATGGGGCGATCGTCAGCGCAAAGAATGCGGTCGCAAGTCCGGCCGATCCACCCAGCACGACTCCAGCGACAATGACCGCCACCTCGAGTGCGAACCGAAATCGCGACGGATTGAAGCCTCGGTCCTGCGCTGCCAGCATCAGGAGTTCGAACACGCCGCCGGTGGTGCCAGCGTGCACCACGAGCGAGACGCCAGCTGCAATACACAGCGTCCCGATGCCAACAAACCCCAGGCGTATCAGCAGGTTCTCGGGAGCGTTGATCAACCCCGAAACTGCGTCAACGGCCGCACCTGTGGCGATGACGTACGCGACTCCCCAACCGCTCGGGCGACGACCGAGGAGCGTCGCCACACCAAACAGCAGGCCGGAGAGCACCCATGCAGCCTGCCCGTGCGAGATGGGTACCAGTCCGGTTACTGCAGAGATCAACACGTCGTAGGGAGGAACGCCCAACTGTGCCTGGAGAAAGAGGCTCACGCCCGTGCCAATGAGGACGGATCCACCAAAAAGTGAAAGCACCCTGCGCAGTGGTGTTCGGGCGACGCTCGGGTAGAGCCGACGTGCCGCAGCAAGACCCGCAGCCCGACCGAAACCGAGGCGCGAGAGACGCCCGAGAACCTGCCTGATCACCACAAGGTGCGTTCGGAGAAGGACACGCTGAGCCATGCAGTAATTGTCGTCCGACACGCCCTGATTCTGACCACTTTTTCGCGTGTCTGTCGTCACATCTTCACGTCCCGACTGGAGACGATGGTGCCCAGTGCCCAGAAAAGAAAGGCCCGGAGGGTGCAAGCACCCTCCGGGTTCAGAGTTCAGGTGGCGGGAACCTGATGTCTCTGGTTTCGGGAGTTACCTCCCGCTTCAGAACCTCTGGGCGGCGGGAGCCCAGGTCCTGAAGTTCTGCCGCAGGTGCAACTTCTTGGGGGAAGAGTTGCATTGCGTATGTACCTATTCAGACGCAGCGGCCTGTCGGAAAGTCGCGTCACCGGTACAACAATTCGAGCTGACTGATTGAAAACGTTCAAAACAGTGGGTTTTCAACGCACCAAAATTTGCCGATTGCCCGCGAGTACCTGTCCGCTCAACGCTTTAGTGTGATTCGATGCGCGGCCAGGGGCCCAGCCCCTTCACGATCACCGGAGCAGATCGCGAGATCTGGCGCCTTGCCCTGCCGGCCTTTGGCGCGTTGATAGCTGAGCCCCTTTACGTCCTGGCGGACACCGCTGTGGTCGGAAACATCGGCGTGGACGAAGCCGGGGGGCTCGCCATTGCGAGTCAGCTCATCGTGATCAGCCTGGCACTTTTCATCTTCCTTGCCTACGGCACCACTGGCGCGGTGGCCCGCCTGCTCGGCGCCGGGAAACCGGCCGAAGCTGCCCATGAGGCGGTGCAGGGGTTGTGGCTTGCCTTTGGAGTGGGACTGGTCTTCGCGTTGTCAACGTGGATTTTCGCAGCTCCCCTGGTTCGCATCCTTGGAGGGGACGAGTCACCCGAAGTGCTCGACTTTGCCGAGACCTACCTGAGCGTGAGCGCCATTGGACTTCCGGCGATGCTGATCATGCTGGCTGGGGTCGGGTATCTCCGCGGGCTGCAGGACACGACGCGCCCGTTGGTCGTTGCCATCGTCACGGCACTCGGAAATTTCGTCCTTGAAGCCTGGTTGATCTGGGGCCTCGGTTATTCGGTCGGCGCGTCTGCGCTTTCAACCGTCATCTTCCAGTGGATTGGAGCCGGGCTGTACCTCTGGTGGATCGGCCGAGCGGTGAGGGAATACGGAGTTCGCCTCGGTCCGGACCCGAGCGTGTTACGCAGACTCGCCATCGCCGGTGGTGATCTCTTTCTCCGCACGCTTGCCCTGCGCGGATCACTGACGCTTGCGTTGGCGGTTGCTGCCCGCATGGGAAAGATTGAGCTGGCCGCGCACGAGATCGCTTTCCTCATCTGGTCGGCAGCGGCCTACGGCCTCGACGCCGTGGCCATTGCCGGCCAGGCGATGATCGGCAAGTCGCTCGGAGCCGACGATGCAACCGAAGCTCGGGCGCTCGGTTGGCGAATCACACAGTGGGGCGTGCTGCTCGGCGTTGTCTCCGCCCTCCTGATGATCACCACGCGATCCTTCATCACACAGATCTTCTCCAATAACGCAGAGGTCGAACAGCTGGCCGCATGGCTGATGTGGTTCGCTGCGCTGAGCCAGCCGATCAATGGCATCGCATTCGCGCTGGATGGCGTGTTGATCGGGGCGGGCGACCTGCGAATGCTGTCGCGCCTGATGGCGTTGTCGGCTGCGGTCTTCATGCCACTTGCCGCGCTGGTTCTCTGGACCGGAGCCGGCATTGGTTGGCTCTGGGCGGCGCTGACCGTGTTTATGGCCGTGCGGGCCGCAACGCTGTTGTGGCGCTTTCGTTCCTCGGCATGGGAAGTGACCGGGGCGTCAAGCTGACCGGGCACCGGCCAGGGTGAGCGTAGCGAAGGCCAATCAGAGCTTCAGCTCGCTGGCAGGATCTCGTCCACGCGAACCCATCGGTCTTCTTCAATGGAGCGGTGGGCCGCTTCGCCAACTGCGACCGACCATAACCCATCGTCAAGCGTGACAAGTGGCGGTGTGCCGTCGCGCATCGCCGTGGCAAAGTCAAGGTGTTCGAGGTAGCTCGATCCATGGTGAAAGCCCTGCACCTTGACGGCTGCGTCAATCACGACTTCTTCATGCACTGCGCCAATGCCGTGAATGCCGCGCTGGCCAAACCGGTACGTGTAGTCCGGGATGTGTGCTTCGGCCTTACCGGTGGTGCCGACGACGCTGAGCTCTTCCTGATTCCTGGTCGCATCCGCAAACATGCACAGATCAAGCAGTGCTCGCACGTTATTGTCGTATTCGACAATGGCGTAGCCCGAATCGAGGATGTCGCTGCGACGTCCCTCGTAGGTCTCATCGAGGTGATTGTTGACCTGGCCTCCCGATGACATGACCCGAACGGGGCGGGACCCAACAATCTGATTCATGAGATCGAAGTAGTGGCAGCACTTCTCGACCCACGTACCACCGGTGTTGGCCGAGAACCGATTCCAGTCACCGACCTTCTCCAGAAAGGGAAAGCGATGCTCGCGGATGCCAACCATCTTCACGTCGCCGACCGCGCCGTCCTTCACCTCGTTGATAAGTTTCGTGACCGGAGGCATGTAGCGGTATTCGAGGCCCATCCAGACAATCGCGTTGCTTCCTGACGCAATGCGGGCTTCGTGCCCAGCGATGACTGTGAGGCAGTCTCTGGTGCTGGTGCAGAGAGGTTTCTCCACCAGCACGTGCAGGTCGGTGTGCAACACATCACTCAGAACATCCACATGCGTGAAGTTCGGGGTGGCGACCACCACCGCGTCGACAATGTCGCCGCTGAGCATGTCCTGGTGATCTGCGTACACCTGCGGACTCCAGCCGGCTTCGCTGCATGCGGCGAGACCACGATTGCGCGAGCCCTCGTCGGTGTCGGCGATTGCCGTGACAACGGCGCCATCAACAGCTGCGAGATTCTCGATGTGCTCCACGCCCATCATGCCCGTTCCGATGACGCCGTAGCGGATGTCGTCCATCGGGCCAGCGTAGTGACGGGTGCGCAGATTCAACCCGGCGTTTCCTCGTCCTAGAGTCGCGAACATGAACGCAGAGAACAAGTGGTTGGTTATCGGTGATGACGGCCGGACTCGTTGCTGGTGGCCGGGCCAGGATGGCGAGTACCGGCGGTACCACGACGAAGAATGGGGCCGTCCCACGACCGACGATGTTCGCCTGTTCGAGAAGATCTGCCTGGAGGGCTTTCAGTCAGGCCTGAGCTGGATCACCATCCTGCGTAAACGGGAGAACTTCCGAAAAGCGTTCGCCGGGTTCGACATGGACCAGGTGTCAGCGTTCACCGAAAACGACGTTGAACGCCTCCTCGACGACGCAGGGGTCGTTCGCCACCGCGGCAAAATTGAAGCGACAATAAACAACGCGGCCCGGGCACTTGAAGTGATCGACGAGTTCGGTTCGCTCGCCGCATATGCGTGGGGCTTTGAACCCGACGGTCCGGAGGGCGACAACCTCGAAGGTCTGCCGGTTCCCGGGTTCACGCCGACATCAACTCGTCTGAGCAAGGACCTCAGGAAACGGGGCTGGAAGTTCTTTGGACCAACCACCGCGTACGCGTTCATGCAGGCCATGGGCCTGATCAATGACCACGTCGAGGGCTGTGAATGGCGCCCCATCTGCGCAAAGGAGCGCCACAACCTCAAGGTCCCAGCTCCGAAGCCTGCCTCCACCTCCGGCGAAGCATGATCAACCCTGTCCCCCGGCGCTAGGTTTCTCCCATGCTGGCGGCCATAGAAGTACGCAACCTGACCAAGACCTACAAGACTCGCGGAGCCGAGCCGGTACATGCGGTCCGAGGTATTGACCTGCATGTCGAAGAGGGTGAGATCCTCGCCTTTCTCGGAGGCAATGGTGCGGGCAAGACCACCACGATCGAGATTCTCGAAGGATTCCGCCCTCGAAGTTCCGGTGAGGTTCGGGTACTCGGCGAGGATCCAGCCACCGCTCCCCTCTCCTGGCGCGAAAATGTCGGCGTGGTCCTTCAGGAATCCGAGGCGGACAGGGACCTCACCGCTCGCGAATCTCTTCAGCTGTATTCCTCGTATTACGCAGATCCTCGACCAGTGGAGGAAACCCTTGAACTGGTTGGGCTGCGCGAACACGGAGATCAGCGGGCCAGGCGACTCTCCGGAGGACAGAAGCGGCGACTTGACCTGGCCGTCGCGCTCATTGGCGATCCGAAGCTCATCTTCCTTGACGAACCGACCACCGGCTTTGATCCCTCGGCTCGGCGAGAGGCGTGGGGCATGGTCGAGAACCTGCGCTCGGTTGGGGCAACAGTTCTGCTTACGACCCACTACATGGATGAGGCGGAGAGCCTCTCCGATCGCATCGTGGTGATCAGCAACGGGCTCATTGCCGCAGAAGGAACTGCGGCAGATCTGGCCGAGAAGGTGGAGTTGCTCACCGTGGTGTCGTGGGACCCGGCAGAGGTTCCCCTGGATGCGGTACCGGAAAAGTTTGCTGCAGCAGCAACCGCTGCCGACGGCATGTTCCGTGTTGAAACCGACGATGTGGCTCCGCTTGTCCACGCTCTTACTGGTCACGCGGTTTCCAACGGA